>ERZ842401.49-NODE-49-length-141852-cov-6.280993_pt1 | contig 141852 bp, 122 predicted proteins | sample MGYA00521270_ERZ842401 | MGnify/ENA primary metagenome ERZ842401 (study PRJEB31892, sample SAMEA3878208) | bioreactor metagenome | biome: Moose rumen | place: Sweden | collected 2011-10 | study: EMG produced TPA metagenomics assembly of the PRJEB12797 data set... | reverse complement strand
AGGCGCTATCGCAGGGACGGCGCATATTATATTGTCAGCCCCTACGCGCTGACGTGGGACGCCGAGAACTATTACATGGTCGCCTACGAGACGGAGACGGACAGCATCCGCCACTACCGCGTGGACAAGATGACGAACATCGCAACGGTGGACGAGCCGCGCGACGGCGCGGCGGCGTACCGCTCGCTGGACATGGCGATGTACTCGCGCAAGGTGTTCGGCATGTTCTCCGGCACGGAACCGCTGCCGGCCATTGTGGGCTTCGGCGCGGCCGCAGCAGCGCTGCCGGATACGCGGCGCACGCTGGAACAGATGCAGGACCTGCGCCGGTACGCCGTGGAAAGGCTGAAAGCGATTCCCGGCGTAGCCATCAATTCCCCCGCGAACGGCCTGCCTTACATCATCAACCTGTCCGTAACGGGCATCCCTTCTCAGGTTCTGATCAATTACCTGAGCGACAAGGGGATTTATCTCTCCGCCGGTTCCGCCTGCAAAAAAGGACGCGTTTTATGCGATAAATCCGTACTGCTATCAAATTGACGGAGCTGCTTTCAGGAACAACCCTTATCTTCAGCATCTTCAGATAAGCCGTGACCTGAGATATATAAATACCGGTCACGACAGCAGTCACTATAATTTTTTAGGATGTACTGCGCTAAAGGAGTTCAGCGTAGCAGACGGGAATAAATACTATTCCGTAAAGGACGGAGTTCTGTTTTATCATGACGGCTCCACAATGAACGGTATTGAGTACTACAGCTTCCACTATCCTCCTGCAAAGACAGACTCTTACTTTGAAATGATAGATAAGCCTCTTATAATAAGCGGCTCATTTCACGGAAATCCGTATTTGGAAACATTAAAATTCTTTAACGATGTTTCTCCTTCAAATTTCGGACTTAAGAACGGGAGCGAAACAAGCCTGAAAAATATAAAAAAAGTAATCTTTAAAAAGCCTCCCCGTTCGTATTCTAAACTTATTGAACAGGGAATTGCAGTAGAGGTGGTATCGGAATGAAAAAACAGGTTGTTACGGGTGAATCAAAAAAGACGGTTAATACAGGCGAATTGATGAAAATTCTCGGAAAGAGTAATACAAAGTATTCCGATTTTCTTGAAATCGGGGAGAATGCTTTTGTTGAAGATAACCTTGTGAAATTCTGGGCTGAAATGGGGAAGAAATGTCCCTTGCAGAACAGCGATATCATAAACCGCGCCGATATAGGTTATACGTTTTTTTACGATATAATTAACGGAAAAAAGAAGCCGTCAAGGGAAAAGCTTGTAAGAATTTTTCTTGCGATGGGGTTAAGCCTCGGGGAATGCAGTACCGCATTGAGAATTTACTGCTACTCGGATTTTTATGCCAAAAATAAAAGGGACAGCGCGTTTATTTACGCAGTTAATCATTCCCTGAGCGTAAATGAGCTGAATGAACTTTTAAGAAAGAACGGGGAAGAAGAACTCAAGTGAGCCAGCTTTCGGATTATATCAGTCAGATGTTGACAACCGAATATGAAATGCAGGAATGTCTTAAAAAAACCGAGCAGTCGGTTATTGAGATATATAAAAACCGCAAGAATGAAAAAAAGCTTGTAAAAATCTGCTCGACCAACAGAAACGACCATATCTACAGGACTCTGCGCGGCAGAATTCATCCAAACACTGCAACCGTCTATGACGTAAGCTCGGAAGAGGACGGTGTAATCGTTCTTGAAAAGTTCATTGAAGGGGAGCTTTTGACCGACAAGCTTAAAAACGGACCGCTTGAAGAAGCGCGCGCTGTTTCCTACGTTCTTGATTTGTGCTGCGCGTTGTCCTTCCTTCATGGGCTTAACGTCATTCACCGTGATATAAAGCCCTCAAATGTTATTATAAATGAAGAGGACAGGGCGGTTCTAATTGACTATTCCTCTTCGCGTGAGCTGTCATACACAAGCGACGGGGACACGATTAAGCTCGGTACTCCCGGATACGCTGCGCCGGAACAATACGGCGTATATCAGTCCGTTCCCGCAACGGATATATACGCGTTGGGAGTGCTTTTCAACGTTCTTTTACTCGGTATGAACCCGATTATTAAAACACCGAAGGGTAAACTCGGTAAGATAATAAAAAGATGTACCTCTTCCCAGATTTCCCAGCGCTACCAGAATATCGGTGAATTGGAAAAAGAGCTTAAAAGATATAAAAAATTCCACAGATAAAGAATAAAACGGACTTGATTTTTCATCAAGTCCGTTTTTATATGCGCCCCCGCCGAGCCGGGATTAGTGAATTATAACCTGCCTATAAAGCAGGTGGGTGCCGCCGGAGTAATTTCGTGCTCCCTTCGTCCGATAAAAATCGGGAGGTCTGCTCCCCGTTACTCTAAAATTCAGCTCCCTAAAAAAAGTGTGTTGGGTTATATGCACTAAGGTTATCGAACCCGGCAGGAGGTTTTAATGAAATTTAATTATTCTTCCTCGTTGTCATAGGGACCTGCCATATAGTCCTCAAGACGCTGCTGAAAAATTGCGCCGATTTCGTCAAATTCCTTATCGTCCTCAATGGGGCACAGATAAGTTTCGCCGTCTTCCTCTTCCTCAACGCGAAGAATTATCAGTTCACCGTCGTCTTCAAGCATATCCTCGGGATCATCGTACACCGGAATAAGAGCGGCGTATTTTGCCTTATCGTTTTCAATTCTGTCAAGAATTTCAAAGGTGTGTTCCGTTCCTTCTTCATCCGTAACCGTTATTAAATCGGGATTGTAATCGTAATTATCAGCCATTTTTATCTCCTTAATTATAAAACGTAAATTCCGCTTTCAAGAAGCACTACTTCTTTTCCGCAGGTTTGTATGTACCTGTAAACCGGTTCGTCAAACAGCCTGAAATCCCTAACGGAATAATCCTTAAGGCTTACTATTCTGACCTTGCACGAATCCTTATTTGTAACAAAAAGCTCATCGTCGTATTTGACAATTGCAACGGGGTTTGAAAACGCCGTGGAGTTGTCGCCGCCGATTCTCATACTGACCTTTTTATTGGTAATCGAGTACTCGATAATTGAGTTCTGATTAGGTACGCAACACCAGATATTATTACCGTCAACCGCGAGTGACTGAACAAGATTTTCCTTATACTGAAGGTCGCCGGTCCATACAAGCGTCGCCTTGTCATCAAAAACGCCCATTTCACCCGTAGGATATACAACGACAACGTATTTATTCGCAAGCACCCCTGCGTCACAGGTTGCGTAATCACCGAGTTTTTCACTTATAATTTCAAACGACGGACCGAATTTGCTTAAAAGGTAAACGCTTTTTGTAACAGGAGCGTTTTCCATCCTCTTTGTGTCGTAGCCGAGGAACTTGACTCTGAATGCGCCGTCATCCTGGGGTATTTTTTTAACATAGATAAAGCCGCTCTTGAAGGGGACAATATCTATGACATTAGTTTCCGATATTTTTTTCATTTATATTCACCAATCCGAAAATTGTTTTATTTCTTTTATTTATTTTACTGCATTTTTTCAGTTAGGTCAATATCCTTTAAAGATTATTATTATAATTTTAACATTTGAGGGCAGTAGGGTAAAATGTTGTTCCGACATTTTACGCAGTCGTGACTTTCGTGACAAATGAACACTCTGTTTCCGTTTTTTAAAAGCGCTTCTTCCATTCTTATGTTCTTTTTCTTGAAAATGCAATACTGCTCAAAGCATCTGTTTGAAATGACCATATTTTCACCCCGTAAATAAAGGCATTATATTTTGTCCGACCGCATATTATTTAAAGTAAAATTAAAATGTGCAGGTGGAAATATGAAAACCTTTGGAATGGTATTATTTTATGCTCTTTTAGCCCTCGGAGTGACGGTAATTATTGTAACTGCTTTTAGGACAAAGCGCTTTATTTCGGCTTTGATTCTGTCCGTTTTGCAGGGGATAGGCTCTCTTTTTGCAGTCAATTTTATCGGCTCGTTTATTTCTGTTCATATACCCGTAAATGCGCTCTCTCTTTCGGTTTCGTCAATTGGCGGAGCGCCGGGTGTAGCGCTGCTTTTGTTTTCCCAGGTGCTTTTCAGGTAGATGCGGTTGAAAAGAATAATATGATGTGATAGAATAAAAGAAAAGAAGTCGAAAGGAGTAAAGAAATGGGTAACGAGCATGCCGGTATTAAGATAAGCGCCGATGAATATTTTGAAAGACAAAAGGCTGCGGAGAAAACCTGTAAAAATAAGATAAAGCATCTTATTATTCAGGCTGTAATTTTTCTTGCCCTTTCGTTCTTTTTCCTTATGATGACCGAATGGGTAAGCGCTTATTTCATTATCTGGTATCTGTTTGTTTTTATCTGTATTTTTATGGCTTTCGGCAGTATTATCCTAATTCCGAAGGCTATCAGGTATTATAAGCTTGCGCTTGAGCGAATTGAAGAATATATGCTAACGGGCGGAATTGTTATTGAAATACCCAAAGAGGATTATGAGAAATTTGATATTTTTAAATCCAAAAAAGAAAAGTTTAAGGCAAAAAGCCTTAATCAAATGAAAAAGGACGAGAAAAAAGCGGAGTTGAACAGGCAAAAGGAACTTGAACAACAGGAATACGAAAAACGTGTTGAGGAAGAGTTCCAGAAGCAGTTTTACCCTGAAAACGAACAGCAGGATGAATAAGTATTAACTGTTTTCGTTTTGCCGCATAAACTGTAATGAGTAAAAAAGCAGTGAGGCGGTGGAAAGGTGAGACAGAAAAATTTTTCGGGCATAGGCTTTGCTCTTGTCGCATTGGGACTCGGACTGGTATTTTCCATGATTTTACCCGTCAAATTCCTTGTTGTGATACTGGCGTTTGCGCTTGCCTTAAGCGGCGCCGCACTGCTGCGCAGTTAGGAGGCGTGAACGGTGAAGGTAGTTGTTGTAAAGAGTCCGAAAATGCTTAGTCCGTTATTGAGATTTGTATTCGGGATCAAAAAGGATAAATAATTACTTAAGAAAGACGAAGGCAAGAATTTATTGCCTTCGTTCTTTTTTTGTGGTAAAATAAAAAAGAGGTGAGAGTAATGGAAAAAGACCCTGTTTGCGAGTGCGAAACCGTTCACAGTGAAGAAATCGAAAAGTCAAAGCTCAATATGCCGAGCGAAGGTCAGATTTCGGACCTGTCCGATTTTTTCAAAATCCTCGGTGACCCGACAAGAATGAAAATACTTTGGGCTCTTGACGGAGCCGAGCTTTGCGTGTGCGATCTTGCGGTTGAATTGAATATGACGAAATCAGCCATTTCTCACCAGCTTAACTCTCTTCGCGCTTCGAAGCTTGTAAAATACCGTCGGGAGGGTAAAAACGTTTTTTACAGCCTTGACGACGACCATGTTAATCAGATTATTGAAATTGCTCTTGACCATATCGGTCATAATTGAATAAAAAATATAAAAATAGCTCCCTTGCGTAAAGGGAGCTGTCGTTTTCATATTTAAAAATTGCCGTAGAATAAATAAAAATTAAAAAACTGTTGACTTTACACCTACTGTAAAAAATATAATTAAGGCGCAAAGAGGTGAAAAAAATGAAAATGAAGGAGCTTTCCGCACTGACAGGAATAAATGACAGAACTATCCGTTATTATATTGACGACGGCGTGTTTGTTCCCGAAAAACAGTCGGAAAACTATGCCGGAAGAAAAAGCTATGACTATACCGAAAACGATGTTAAGCTAATAAAACAAATCGCGCTTTTAAGAAAGTACAATTTTTCAATTAAAGATATCAAATCATTTTTCAAAGGTGAAGCGGATATTGTTTCTGCTTTAAAAAATCACATTGAGGAGTCAAAGGAAAGCGCCCTTCTCCAGAATGAAAACATTGCGGTAATGGAGAAAGTGCTTAATAATTCTCCGAAAGACGTTGACACGCTTTGTGAAATGCTTTCAAATCCAACTGTCGAACAAGCGCCGCTTCCCGTTATTGATGAGCAGTCGGCGTATAAGCCTATGTATAAAAAGACGAAAAGCACGATAAAGTCTTACAAAATTGCAATCACCGTCTCGCTTTGCATTATCTTTATTCCGCAGTTAATACTTCTCATCTTATTAGGTTGCGATTATTTTTATAACACATTAGTCAGAAGCAAAAAAACAGTATTGATATATGACGCCGCTTATTATGAAAAGATATGGACGCTGCCCGAGCTTTTATTCTCCGATAATGAACAATTCAGTTTAATTTTTCCGAAAAGTATTGATTCGAAAAACAGTCCGGATTTATTTTGCAATTATTTTGGAAAAGAGATTCAGGTATTATTAAATGTAAAATACTCGGCAGATGATTATGAAAGGGAAGTCGAACGGCTTTCAAAAACGGAAAAATACTATGTTTGTTATGACGAAACGCACTTTTCTCTGCCTGCTTATATTTCGGTTTACGGCGCTTCGGAGTGCTTTGAATATGCGTTAGTTGATGATGAAAAACTGACTGTTCATTATGTTTATTTACAGAATGTCAGTGAAGAATATTTGGCAATAGACAACAGGTTTGTTATCAGTGATTATGATTATGTCTACAGTGAGTTATGTGCCAATAAAGAAGCATTTAATGTGTATGAAGGCAAAACGGAATTCTACGACGGCGAGGAGGCATATGAATGAAAAAGTTTATTCTAATTTTTATGTGCGCTTTACTTGTGTTTTTAATGTGTATTAACGCATTTGCATTTAATAACGGCGGAGATTTGCTTATTGAAGTCAATAAAAAAGCGCTTCCCGAGGGAACTGTTGCAATTGATCTGCTCGTGGACTTCAGTGACCAAAAGTATAACAAAAACAATAAATTCTTTAGTGAAATGAACGGCAGTAAAATGCTGTGTATTGACGGAACTACAGTTGAAGTTAACCCCGATTCCGAGATAGTAAGATACGCCGACGATGAAGAGTTTTACAGTTATACTTTTCATTACAGGGAGGCAACAACGCCGGAATATGATTGTAATGAATATTATCATCCGGATACGATTTTGGTGAGATTTGAAGACCGAAAAATATTAAGAGAGATATTTTTCAATGTAAAAATTGCTTATCTTGACAAAGAGGGAAATATCCTGACGGTTACAAATGCCGCTTATATAGACGACCCGGGCGTTATCAGGTTTTTTGACTTGTTAGAGGCAAACAGGGGAAATCTGTCCGTTAAATATGACATTAGTCCGTGGGGCTTGGTTTTCGTCGGTTTTGCAGCACTTGGGTTTGTGACCTTTTACTCTATTCCCGTTTTCTTTATAGTCAGGGATATTCGCAAAAAGAGAATGGAAAAAAATAAAAAAATATAACAAGTTTGATAAAGGGGCGTGGTGACAGTCCCTTTATTTATAATAATTTGAAAAAGTTTTGAAATTACCCTTGACATAAATCGTCTTTTTTGGTATTATGTTTGAGCGTCAAGAAATGCTGGTGTAGCTCAGTTGGTAGAGCAGCTGATTTGTAATCAGCAGGTCGGGGGTTCGAGTCCGTCCACCAGCTCCATTTTTTAGGCGTAAAATTAAATAGGGGAGAGTTCCCGAGCGGCCAAAGGGGGCAGACTGTAAATCTGTTGTCAACGACTTCGGTGGTTCGAATCCACCCTCTCCCATAGAAAAAGCACTTGCAAAAGCAAGTGCTTTTTCAATTATGTTTGCCTTTGGCAAATGATGTCACTTCGTTAATGATGTCGCCTCGCTAATGATGTATGCTTTCGGTATAATGGCAAACATTACTTCATTGCGAACAAAGTGAGCAACATCATTAACGAGCAAGGCGAGAGACTTCATTAGCATCCAAAGGATGCGCCTTCATTTAATAGGTGGATTCGAACCGCAGTCCATCTTTTGCGTGAGCAAAAGGGACATATAATCGAATTGTTTGCGAAGCAAACTCCGGCGAAGCGCAGCGAAGCCGAATCCACCCTCTCCTATAGAAAAGACCTCGTCAGAAATGACGAGGTCTTTTCAGCTAAATCCGTTCTTTCAGAACGGGTGAAATGCTGTAAACAGCGCGATATTCGTCTTCGACGAGCGAAATGTGCTTCGCACACGATAACGGATTTAATATCACGTTTTGCCGCAAGGCAAAATATTTCACTTTCTGCTAACGGCAGAAAATTTCACTGTTTGCGAAGCATTCAATTTCATCTTTATATCGAAAGTCAAACACTGATTAACTCAACGGCACATAGCCGCTTTTTTCGATAATTTCCTGACCCTCATCGGAAAGCATCCATTCAACAAGCGGCTGAATGTTCGGGTTTTTATTTGCTTTGTCATATACTGCGTAAATTTCACTTACTATCGGATAAGTTTTGTTTGCGATATTTTCTTTGTCGGGATATACTCCGTCAAGAGAAAGCATCTTTACTTTTCCGTTTGCAACAAGACTCTCAACATAGTATCTGAACGAAAAGCCTATTGGACTTCCAAATACTGCAACAGGATTCTTTTTTATTTTCTGCCCGTTCATAAATGAGAGCATAGCGGTTTGACTGCCGCTTCCCTTGTTTCGTGTTATGGGATCAATGTATTTGTTGTTTCCTCCGACCTGAGACCAATTGACAATTTTTCCCGAATAAATATCTCTGATGTTATCAGTGGTAAGATTATCTACCGGGTTGTTGATATTTACTATGAATACAAACGCTTCATATCCTATAGGGACATACTCCAGTTCAACTCCATTATCCGAGGCGTACTTTTTTTGCTCCTCACTGGGTTTAACGCAAACAATCAAATCGACATTTCCGTCAACCACCGCTTTGTATGCCCCTCTTGTATTAGTGTATTGAAGGGCACTTCCTTCAGTAAAGTTTTCGCCGTCAAATGAAACACTGTCTTGAGGATATACGGCATTAACAAATGCGGAAAAAACGGGGTATAACGCTGCTGCACCGTCAATGACAGGCAAATCTTTTTCGAGCTTAAACTCACTGTCAAGTTTAACGATTTGAGAATTGCTGTCAAAAGGTAAGTATTTATAAAGTTCTATTGATTTTGCCTGCATTTGCTCACTTGTGTCATTTATATATCTTTTTGTGAAAACATTGTAAAAACCGAAATCAACTGCAGTAAAGAATAAAAAAAGAGCGAGCAAAACGGCAATTTGTTTTTTCAGTCTCATATTTCTACCCTCTGTTTGCTATATATGAAATAATTGAGCAATCCTTGTAAAGCATATAGGTATAAATTGTAAGTGCTATAACGCTTACAATGCCGATAATACAGATTGTTAACAGTAACCTGTTAAAAACTTTTTCACTCATACAGATTCACCTACATATATTCAAGTTCGCTCATACCTGTAATGACCAGAATTGTAAATGCAATATCAACAGCAGTTAATATTCCTGAAATAATCAACCGCCTTTTGCTCCTGTAAAATTCACCTTTATCTTCTTTATTGCATCTGATTAAACGGATTAACGAATATATAAACCAGATAAATAAAGCGATGGGAGATACCCAAAATAACGCTATCATTATATAAGCAAACGCCAAAATAATATATTCCATAATAATCTCTCCTACATATGCTCAAGATCATTTAAAGCCATAATAATAAACGCAACGAATGCAATTTCAACTACAAGAAACACACCGGATACAAGTAATGAATCTTTGCGATTGATACAACTGATTCTGTTCGATTTATCACGCCTGATAAACCGAACAAGAGAAACAACAAACCAAAGAATTATCAGGACGGGAATAATAATAAACAAACCGATAACGGCAAAATCAAATAAATCCATTGTTTTACTCCAAAAATCTTACTGTTTATATTTCCTCTCCATTCTTTTAGAGAACGCAATACAAAGTATAACCGTAATAATCAATATCAATGCTCCGACTATCATTTCAGTGTAGGGAAGCCATAGGTAATGGTCGACAATCCTTATTATGAATGTAAGAATAAAAATGAAACTTATCATAAAAAGGATAGACGCTTTTTTATAGGTTAGCTGTATAATTCTTTCTTTAGAATAAATCACATTCAATCTTAGTGCGCTGATGTAAAAAAGCAGATTTCCAAAAACAATGCAGAAAAAACCGACGGCGGCGAATATTATTTCCCAATGTGTATAGAACAGAATTCTGAAACAAAGGGTACAATAAATTTCATTAAAACCGCCTATCAGGGTTCCGAATCCGCAAACAAAACATGAAATCAAAAAGCAGATATGAAAAATGTTAAGAAGGTTTTTCTCGTTTGCAACTTCTTCAACTTTTATGCGCGCTTCCTCTTTAAACTCCGCATTAAGCAGTTCGTCAACAGTAACCTCCAATGCTTTGGCAAGTTCAGGCAAAACAGAAATATCGGGTAAGCCTTCACCGGTTTCCCACTTTGAAACAGTTTTATTACTTATATTCAGTTTTTCTGCTAACTCGTTCTGAGTTAACCCTTTGGATTTTCTGAGTTTGGAAATAAACTTGCCGACATCCTTGTTGTTCATTATCTCACCTCGATTTTTATTATAAATCAAGCATTTATTTAATTCAATCCTATCATAGTGGAATTTGTCTTCGTAAAGTGGAATTATGATGAATAAACAATTATCACTACGAAGAACACTACGAAAAAGTTATATTCAGGTAACATTAAATTAAACAAGGCTTCGGAGCCAAATCCAAAGCCTTGTTTTTCGACGCTTTATGAACCGAACTTAATTATGTTATTATCAAGTTTTTATATGTGCAAAGGAGCTGTGTTTTCTGTATACTGTTTAAACTCCTTTCGTTTTTTAACGTTATATCATTATTAAACGGAAAAATCAATAAGTACGGCGAATTACTTTAATATATAGTATTTATTTCAAAAAGAGAGGTAAAAAAGCAAATAATTTTTCTTTAATATGACAGAGACAAGAGAACGGGAGACTTACTTTTAGTTGATAATCAAAAATTTATGTGATAAAATTATAAAAAACATTTTTACGGTGAGCCAAATGAAAAAGCGTATTATTTCATTTTTAACTGCAATATCTTTAATTGTTGCTCTGTTGTCTCCTTTGCGCATCGGGGCTTCGTCGCTTTATGAAAGCGCGGTTACGCTCGAAAATGTTTCGTCCTCCGAGTGGATGAAGGCTATAAGAGGGGAAACGTTTCTTACGGAAATAACCATTCCCGGAACTCACGACAGCTGCGCAAGAAAGTTTGATAACGACTGGCTTGTTTCAAGTACGGCGAAATGCCAGAGCCTTAATATTACCGAACAGCTCAATGTGGGAGTCAGGTTCCTTGATATCAGATGTGAGGTTGACTCTTCAACCTATTCCGTTAAGACTGTTCACGGCTCTGCGGACTGTTGGGACGGAAACGATTATTATTATCTTGACTTTGTTTTTCAGCATATTTATAACTGGCTTGACGCTCATCCGAGCGAAACTGTGCTCGTCTCAATTAAAGAGGATGACGGAAACGCCGGCGCTGCAGTGTTCACCTCCGCAATTTACGAATATATCCACGGCTACGGGCAGAATAAGTATTTCTACGGAGAAAGCTATAACTATCACGATTATTGGTATCTTGGAAAAAGCGTTCCGACTCTTGATTCGGTCAGGGGAAAATGCGTGCTGATGAACCGCTTTGACCAGATTATTGCCACCTCAGGGTCAACCGCTTCCGAGGAGGAATCGGGTCAGAAGGTTAAATGGGGAGATTATTCCGACGGGTCATATACTACCCCTGTTTACGATAATGTTACAAACACTAATTCGGGCGTCGGCACCTTCCATGTTCAGGACCATTATAAATGGAATACCGACTCGAAAAAGCTTGCAACACAGGAAATGCTGTCCCTTGGTCATTACAGGGGAGAATACTATTTCAATTTCTCTTCAACAGTCTCCGATTCGACTATTCCGAACCCGTCTAATCTTGCCGAAAAGGTGAATTCGGGATACGCTTCTTTTACATATAATAAAAAGAAGCCGTCGGGTATTTTTGCAATGGATTTTGCTTCCGAAGAGCTTGCAAGATATATTATTCTTAATAATGAAGCGGTTTCAACCGTAGTTCAGGGAACTGACGGAAATATTTCCTATACCCTTAACCGAATAACGGGTGAGCTTACCCTTACGGGTAACGGCGCGATGAATAATTATGCTTTTACCTCTGCGAACGGCGTGAACGGAATGGGCTCGACCGCTCCGTGGGGAGACCAGATTAAAAATTCGGTTTTTGACGGTCAGTACAACAGCGATATAATAACTAAAATTACCGTCGGCGAGGGCATTACCTCAATTGGTGACTACGCTTTTTACGGCTTTGATAATGTTACCGAGGTGGTTTTGCCGTCGGGTATTACCTCAATCGGCGAAGGTGCTTTTGCAAAGTGCAGCAGTCTTACAAGCTTTGATATACACGACAATTCCGTCAGCTCAATTGGCGTTTATGCGTTTAAGGACTGTACCGCAATGAATGAATTTTGTACGTCTTCGAGCGTAAATTCAATTGCCGATAACGCGTTTACGAATACGCCTGCGCTCGTGATGTACGGATCTGACGGGATTTATTCGCAAAGCTATGCCGACAGCAAATCCATTCCTTACGTTGTAACGGATTTTTCGAGATATCATATTAACGCAAAGGTCGGAAATACGGTTTGGGAAAGTGAAAACCCGTTTGCAAATAAGGATTTGTCAAACGGCGTAACAATAAGCTTTTCAAAGCTTTGTAACAGCGACCTCGGTTGGAATACTGCGCTTATCAATTTTTCAACGGGCGTGAATACCGATAACAGGTATTTTATTATAATGGCAAACGGCACTGTTCTTTTTAATGACGGAAACGGCGGAAAGGGCGGCTGGAATAACTGCTATTTTGATATAAATACATCTTCGGAGGTCAACACCACGTCGGACAGCTGGGTTGATATTGATATAACCGTTGACAAGGACATTTCGGGTAAGCATATTCTTCATTACTATGTAAATCACACGTTGGCAAAGGAATATGTTCTTAATGATATATGCGCTTCGGGTTATCCCGAGGGTGTGAGCGGAGACGACGGTATTTTCTCGTTTTTAAAAAGCGACGAAATAAAGCTGTATTACGGCTCATCGTTCAGCATCTACCCGACTATGGCAGGCACCGCCGACTGCTATCTTGACTCGGTTCAGTTTGTAAACTACGCAAAATCGGCTGACGAAATCAGCGGTAGGGCAAGTTATTCTTATCTTAACACATTTACCGATTCGCTTGGCGGAACGGCCGTTACCGGTTGGCAGGATAACGGTAAATCCGTTACCCTTGACAATACTGACAATGACGGAAGGCAGGGGACAGTATCATTTCCGTATACCCAGAACGGCGGTCAGTATGCAAATTACGTTTCCACGGGTGTAAATCCCTTTGAAAACGCGGATGCGTCAAAGGGACTTACTGTTAGTTTCTGGCAGAGGATTAACGGTAATTATTACGGTAATCTCGAATCCCTGACCTTTGCGAAGGAAGGTCTTGACGCGAAGAAATATTTTTGTATAGGTACCGACGGATATATCCGCTTCAATAACGGCGACGGCGGAAATGACCCAACGCTTTCTTCGGCAGGCTTATATTTTGACTACACAACCGCAAATGACGGTATAACTAATAAGGTCTGGCAGTTTATAACGGTTGAAATAATCGACGACTATCATTTCAACGTGTTTATTAACGGCGTGTTGAGTAAGTCGATTACGGTTACGGGTACCGATAACTATCAGTCGAACGGAGGACTGCTCGGTTTTCTTACAAGCGGTGAAACAAGCCTGTATTTCGGCGGATATACTGCCTATTGGGGAACCTGTTCGCTTTCGCTTGATAATGTTTACTGCTTTAATAAGGCGTTAAGCCCCTCCGAGGTTTATTCACTTTACCTTTCCGAAACCGACAGTATACCGGCGGCATTTACCGATGATTTTGATACTTTGCCCGTTCTTTATTCGGGCGGCTGTGAACTGTATGACGAGTATGAGGGAAGGAGCGGAGTTCTGTTTATTCCCGAGGGCAGCTGCAATTCCGAAATTAAGATGTATTCGGGTGAAACCGAGCTTTCGGATAACGCCGAGGTTTCAAGCGGCGAAACCGTAACTGTCAGATATACGGGCGGTAAAACCGTTAAACAGTGGCTTTTGATAAATGAAGCGGAAGAAATTATCTCTTCCTCCGCCGGCTCCGACAGCTTTACTTATAACGTTGGGTGTAACTGCTATGCGCTTTGCCGGTTTTATAACAGCCCCGTTATTTACGGTTCCGTCACAAGCGGTTACGGTAATGATGAACCGATTCTTATTAAACTTATTGCTTCCGACACGTCGCAGACGCTTTACGAAACAACCGTTTACGGAAATAACACGGATTATATCTTTACAAATGTTGTTGACGGAGAATATACCGTAACGGGCTATAAAAACTATCACTTAACCTTTAGCGGCTCTCTTACGGTAAACGGTTCCTCGGCTTCATTTGACATTACCCTTGTTAAAAAGGGTGAGGTTACAAGTGACGGCGAGGTTGACTTAAACGATTTGGGTATGATTATCAGTCACAGCGTCGGTGAAATAAGCTTTAATTCTTCGCAAATTGAACTTGCGGATATGAATGAAGACGGCGTTGTTGACGGCTTCGACGCGGCAATTCTTGACAGACTGCTGAATTTGTGACCGAAAGATGAATGAAAAAACGAGGGTATATATGAACGAGAGGTACAGATACATTTTAAGCACGCTTGAGAAAGAATACACTGTTGATACGGTTTTCAGGGAAAACGAAAACAGCCGTATAGTTTCCTATTTGAGCAATGAAAACGAATCTAATAGAATTGTTCTAATCGTTACGAGAACAGGAAACGAAAGTGTTCTTAAAAAGCTAATAGGTGAAGAAAACGGCTTTTTGCCGCAGATTTACGATTACTGCGTTGACGGGGATGAAACCGTAATTCTCGAACAGTTTATAACGGGCTGTCGTTTAAGCGATATTATGGCGCAAAAAAGTCTTTCAAAGGGTCAGGCTGTGTCATACGCAATAAATATTTGCAGCGCTCTCGATTTTTTACATAAAAAAAGAATTGTTCACAGGGACATCAAGCCCTCAAATGTGATTATAAATACTGATGACGAAGCGGTGCTTATAGATTTACAGACCGCGCGTAATATTTCCGACGAAAGGAACACGGATACAAATAATCTCGGTACTGTCGGATATGCCGCGCCCGAGCAGTTCGGAATTGTTCAGTCTATGCCTACAACCGATATCTACGCGCTCGGCGTAATGCTTAACGAAATGGTTTTAGGCGAGCATCCGTCTGTAAGAATTCCCGACGGAAGACTCGGGAAAATAGTTGAAAAATGTACCCATACGCAGATGTCAAAGCGTTACCAGAATGTAGGGCAGTTAAAAAAGGATTTAATAAAATATAAAAAGCTTCACCGATAAAAAGTGAAATTGCGGCAATTATAAAAATTGACTTTTGCGCTTTTGTATGTTAAAGTTTAAAGGAAAAGAATAAGGGGGAGTATACAGTGAATAACAGTAAACTTAAGTCTTTTACCGAGAATCATTCCGAGCTTTGGAAATTCATTAAATTTTCCTTTGCCGGCGTATCTTCATTTATTGTTCAGTACATAGTCGATATCTTCTTCCATTTTATTGTGTTTAAGGGACTTGCAGGACAGACTATCAATAATCCGGTCTTCAGCTTTCTCGGAATTGACAGCCAGATGGACGCCGCTTACGCCTATTTTATCGCGGCGGCAGTCGGTTATGCGGTTTCTTTTATTATGAACAGAAAGGTTACATTTGACGCCGACAGCGGTCTTACCTCCTCGGTAATAATGTATATAATAATGGTTGTTGCAACTGTATTTATTGCCGCCTGGATGAAGGCATTCTTTACGGATTTTGCGGTAAATCATATCGCGTGGGCAACTAATGAAAAAGGTGAAATAACGGGATTTGCAGATCTTGTTATTTTCGTTCTCGTAACCACTATTCCCTTCCTCTGGACTTATCCGCTTCAGCGCTTCGTCATTCACAGACATAAGGGCGACAAAGCGGAAAACGCAGAAATTGCGGAAGCTTCCGAAACAGTTGAAGCAGTCGAGACTGTTGAAACTACAGACGAACAGGTATAATAATTGAAAAAAAGAAGCTCTTTCGGGGCGTCCGTCATAAAGAAGGTACGCCCGTGTGAGGTGTCTTTTATCAGAAATCACGGTATAGCAACGGCTATGCCGTTTTTTCTTTTTCTTCAATTTCTTCAACAATTAGCTTTGGTTTTTTGAATTTGCCGTTTTGGAAGCGTTTTTCAAATTCTTCCGGCGGCAATCTCTTAATTAAACCAACTCCGTTGTAGTGAATATCAATGGCTTGATATCGCTGTCCGTTGATTTTAATGGCAGCGTGAACATCAATACGCTCAATGAACTCGTTAAGCAGTTCGGGCGTAAGCTCTTCAACCCTTGTAATTCGTTTAACCTTTTTGATAAAGGTTTGCAAATCGCTGAATTGCTGCACATTGTTTTCAATTTCATTCTCTAAATCAGGAATCTTAGATTTTAATTCTGATTGCTCTTTTTCGTAGGTTGAAGTCAGCATTTCAAATCGCTCGTCGGTTAACTTACCTGCAGCATTGTTTTCAAACAGCTTTTGGATTAAACCGTCAATTTCTTCAACACGCTTTTGAACCTTCTTCAGTTCCGTACGCTTTGCCTTTAATTCCTTCTGCCGTTCCTCGCCGAAGCTGAGCATCTGCATCCTTGCAAAGTAATCTTCATAGTTGGTTACAAAGCTGAATACCCATCGCATATTTTCAAGAACAAGATCATAGATAACTTTTTCACGAATGAAATGAACGGAACACTTATCGCTGTCCTTCCTATAGGTCGAACAGAAAAAGTTTGCCTGCTCTCGCTTGTAATTGCCCGTTGAACTGTAATATAGCTTTTCGCCACAGTCAGCGCAGTATACAAGCCCTGAAAACATACTCACAATGCCTGTTCGGTTAGGACGGCGTTTGTTCTTCCTTAACTCCTGAACAAGAAAGTAATCCTCCTCGCTGATAATGGCAGGGTGTGTATTTTTAAACACCTTCCATTCCTCTTGCGGACGGTCAATCTTTTTCTTGTTCTTAAAGGAGCGCCTTGTTGTTCGGAAGTTGATAGTATCGCCAATATATTCCTGCTTTGAAAGAATATCAACAACCGTACTTGCACACCATCCGTATGGTTTTGCCGGTGGGTTACCGCAGTTTCTGCCAATGCTGCACCAGTATTCAGTAGGCGTCATTATCTCATCAGTTCTTAAATGCTTTGCAATCTGCGTAGGTCCGTAACCTTGAATACACATTTTAAATATGCGTTTTACTACTTCCGCCGCAGGCTCGTCCACAATCCACTCGTTAGGATTATCTGGATTTTTCATATAGCCGAAGGGCGGATTTGTGGTTAAGGGCTTTCCTGAGTTGCCTTTGTTTTTGAAAACATTGCGGACTTTCTCGCTTGTGTTTTTAGCGTGCCACTCGTTAAATAAATCCTTGAAAGCAACGGTATCGTCTAAACCCTTTGCTGTATCAATGTTATCCATAATCGCAATATACCTGACGCCAAGCTCGTCAAAGCCCTCTTCAAGCAACTGTCCGACAAGGATGCGGTTTCTTCCTAAACGGGAATGGTCTTTTACGATTAAGGTTTCAATCTTACCTTGCTCTGCAAGCTCCATAATTTCCATAAAGGCAGGGCGGTTGAAGTTGGTGCCTGTGTAGCCGTCATCAACAAACACCCTGCAATTAGTGAAGCCATTTTCTTTAGCGTACTTTTCTAAAATATCCTGTTGATTTTTGATTGAACCCGACATACCGTCTAACTCATCATCTCTTGAAAGACGGCAGTAAAGGGCAGTTATTCGGTCTGTTTGTTTTGTCATAGTACTCCTTTCTACAGCCGAATATGTTTGATTGTAGGTTACCATTATCATAACATATTCCAGCTGTAAATTCAACACTTTAAAGCGTGATAATTTTATTATTTCTCTTCCTGTTCTATTAATCGGACTATCTTGTCAAAAATAGCCTCCTTTGCATTTGGATTGAAGAAGGTATTAACGATATACAGCGTATCGCCGATATATTCTCCAAACTCAAACCTTTCGTTGTACCTGTCCATATACCAATCCTTTCTTTCCTGCGGCGTCATCGCTTTTAGTGCTTCAAAGGATTTATCCCACGCCTTTGAAAGTGTTTGGTATTCCTTTTCGGTCAATGGTATCTTTATCTCATGTTTTCCCATTCATAATTCCTCCTTCTGTGATTTCGTTGCTGAACGATAAAGCGCTGCTGCATCGCTCGTTCTTCCTTGGTAATATTCTCTTTGATTTTCGGACTGTCCTCTATGATATGCTTGGCGGTTTTGTTATCTTTACGGATAGCGGTTAGAACGGTTGTAATATCGTCCCGTTGAGATTTGTATTGCTCTTTCTCGGCAGGGTTGTCCGTTCTGTTCATCCTTGCACGAATACGGTTGCGTTCCTTTTCAAGCGTTTTGATTTGCTCCGTATTCGTTTCAATGAACTGCTTAACATCATCTGTGGTTTTGAAATCCTGTTTGCATATTAGCCTGATATTTTGAGAGTAACGGTCTATCCTTCGCCAAGCCTCCCGCAGTTCAGGAGATAACGGCTTGTGCTGTTTCTTTTTGGGAAGAAAACCAAGCAGATAACAGTAGCGGAAGTATAACGCTTTGAGTCCCGTTATCTTTCTTGTACGCTGAAAGCTGCCTCGGAAATTTACAGGCTTCGGGCGAATATATTTCGGTTGCATTTCTGCCATAAAGCTTCGGTAGTTATGATAGTTTTCAAAGCGATCATGTTCATCAATGCGTTCCTGAATTCTGTTGTGCGCATAATCCTCACCGAGTCTGAACATACGGGTCGCTTTCTTATCTCCTATGCGTTTGATAGTCCAGTATTTTCTCTCTCGGTTAAGATTAACCTCATAACCTTGTTCACGCATTACCTGATGAAAAGACTTAATATCAACGCTGTGCTCAATAGCGAAGTCTATTGCTTCTCTCATTAGATTGTACTTTGTAGGCTCGCCTCGCTTCTCTGCCTCGTAAATTGCTCTCGGAGTTCTGACCGAAGGATTCTTAATGATTGAGAGGTCATGCTCCCAACAAATGCGATCAGAGGTTTCACGAAGCCGCTGCATTTCTTTTCTGCTGTAATCGTATTTCTTTCCGTCAATAAAGGATACGGAGTTAATACAGAAATGATTATGCAGATGGTCTTTATCTAAATGTGTAGTAACGATTACCTGAAACCTATCACCCCACATCTCCTTTGCAAACTGCACGCCGATTGCATGGCATTGTTCAGGAGTTACCTCGCCGGGCAGAAAGCTTTGATAACCATGCCAAGCGATATATCCGTCCGTCTTGCGAAACTGCTTTTTTGTTACTATCATTTGTTGCAGTGCAATTTCCTTCAAACAATTGATAGCAGTAACGTATTGCTTGTCCGCTGTCTTGTCATCTCTTGTAACATACAACAACAGATTAGATAAGTCAGTCGGGTCGTCCTTAACCTCAACTGTTTTGTCAGGGTTTTCAACATACTTGATTAAATCATTAAGGCTACCCTCAATATGCCATAGTGAAGTCGTTGCCATTATGCCACCTCCCAAGGTACTGTATTATCAGACTGGAATTTCAGTATCCACTGTTCCAAATCTTTGCAGGCAGCAAGCACTGCTTCATTACCGACGGCGTTATCCTTAATGACATTGTGGATTTCATACAACTCTTCCATTCGTTTCCAGAGCTTTTTATCAGGCATACTGTGCGGAACAATAAAGTGGAGAAGCATACGCACATATTCAGACTTGTTTCCACCCGTAAGCTTTGCGCCTCTTTCAAGCTCGGCAATATCCTTGTCATAAAGCGAGATGGTTACTTTTTTTCTTTTGTCTTTTTCATTCATAAATTTCACTCCATTCTTCAAAGGGTTTTAGGGATTTTTCCCTAACTTGTGGATTTGTCCGTACAAATCCGATGCTCGTTACAGTCTGATACATACTTTTTCAGCCTGTAAGCTATTTCTTTTCTTTCTTCGGCAGGTGGTTATCTTGGGTAGCGTTTTGGGATAACATTTGCCTTCGTTTTTCGCTGTAAGGTTTAGTTAAACGGAAGCAAAACCTACCCTTGTTAATTTCAAATTCAAGCATACCGTTACCCGAATCATCTACCAATTTGCACTCGTCAGGATACTCATCTGAGAACCTTGTAAGCCGATTTTTAAGGTCGGTGTTATAGGTTCTAATGTTAATTACGTGGTTATCTTCGTCAAAGAATATTTCCGTTATCTTTTCCTTTTTCTTCATTCCGGTTACCATTTTCATTCCTCCTCTGAAAAGATTCCTTTCACTTATTTGCTCACTTACGGGCGAAAAGTATAGCCTTAGAATAGAAAAAGGCACCGATATTTTTTTAATATCGATGCCTTAATTACGCTATTCAGTTTGTAAAAAAGGGTAAAAGAAAACACCATACCTGCGTATGATGTTCGCTTATATTATTCCGTTATTAATACCTAAAAAAGGGTATAGTATGCCCATTACAGCGTAATGATTTTTCTATTCGTCATCTAAAATTTATCTGTAAATTATCATTATATGCGAGCCCGTATTCCTGATTATTCTAACAATAATCCAACTCGCTAAGGCACACTATTCGTCCTCGACACCCGTGTGAAGCTCATTAAATATGAACAGGGAATTCACCAACCTGCAAGCTGCTCGCTTGCATACCACGGGAGTTTCACCCACCAAGGTTCGCTGTTACTTGATCGCACATAGTACGGATAATTCGCCACGGCTGTCATCGCCTACGCAGGTTGCAATCCTACTCTCTATATAACCTATCTCGCTCCTTACTTCTCACAAGAAGTCTATCATGGCGTGGTTATAGTCAGGGCTTGTGCTTTCGCACACCGCTTTGAATCAGTTGATGAACTGGTATTCAGTTTTAGCATCTACCATATTAGCAGATACAAATTCCTTTGTCAATACCCATTTAGAATATTTGTTCGTATGCGTTTGAACAAGGTCTGGATAGGTTTGAAATGACAGTTGCATCGTCATATTTAACAAATATTCTCTATTCATTAGGACAGTAAAAGATAGCTTGTAAACCAAAAGCAAGGAATGATTTCTCACTCCTTGCTTATAATTTGTTTGTTATAGCATCGCTTTTGATACTTGTTATTATTCTATCGTTTTGCCGTAATAACTGCACTTTGATTTCGCCGCTTGGTGAATTGAACGAAAGGTTAAGTTCGTTTATATCATCAGGCAGATAGGGATTGAATGTGATTTTATCAAAGGCAACGTCAACGTTTTTAATGCCTGCGATATACTCAAACAGGAAGGCGTCGCCTGCACCGAGCATGGCGTGATTTTGAGAAAATCTGCCGTCCCAGCTTTCAGGAAGAGTCGTGCGATTTTTACAAAGCGGTGCGTAGGTATTGATAAACACCTTGTAGGCTATATCCTGCCTGCCGTTATTACAAAGCACATCAAAAAGCGGTTTCAAAGCGACCTCGCCGGCGGTTAAGCGGTAGTTGTGTTCGATAACGGCATTAACGAGATTTTCAAATACCTCTTCGCTGTCGGTTAGTCCGTAGGCAAGCGCAAGAGCGTTTGCGCTTTGGGAATTATTATCGTAATAGCCGTTTTTATAAAAGCGCTGATTAACGGCACTTTTAATTTTTTCTGCCTTTTCGTTGTATAAATCAGGCTCATTGATAATTGCAGATGTTTCTGCCATAGCTTTGTATAATCTGTAATAAACGCAGCTAACAACGAAGGTAACGCTCGGTGGGCCTGTTGACATCCAGTCGCCGAGGTCACGGTTGAGATTTTCACTCGGCAAAAGAAAATTTTCTGACAAAGTATCAAGATAGGCAAGATACTTTTTCATATACGGATAAAGTGATTTCAATAAATCCTTATCGCCGTAGAATTTGTAATATTCAAGCCCTGCAAGGATTAACGCTCCGCACCAGCTCGGATCATTAGGCGTTAAATCGCTACCCTCACGCAAGGCGTGTTCGTTTATTCCCTGTGTAAACGGCGGCACGATGGAAGGAATGGAGCCGTTCTCAGCCTGCGCATCCGCAAGGTCAAGCAGCAGCTTTTTGTAATAAGCCTTAACGTCGTAGTTGTATGCAACGGTTGTAAAGAGTAACTGATAAACCTCCGTCCAGCCGAGCTTTTCACGGTGTGGACAATCGGTAAAAACAGATTGCATATTATCCTCAATGGAACGGGTAATTACGTTGTGAATATTGTTAACAGTTTCATTATCACAGTTGAATTCTGAAACGGGCTTGTTGTCGGTATGGAGCATAACGCCGATAAAATCCGTTTCGCAAACTTCCAAACCGACAACCTCAATATACCGAAAGCCGTGATAAACGAATTTTGGCGTAAATGAAGCGGGCATATCGCTGAAAATATAGGTATCATATATTTTGCCCCAAAAGTCTTTTTGATTGACAGAACCGTCCTCACCGAGCACCTCGCCGAAGAAAAAATCAAGTCTTATGCCGCTTGGCGCTGCGGCTAAAAAGATATAGGTTCCTGCAAAATTCTGACCGAAATCAATTACGGTATTACCTCTTTTGTTCTTAAATGAGGAAACGGGCGTAATGGTTTTCATCGCCTTAATGGACGGATAATCTTTCTTTTTCTGCTTTCCAAACGTAAACGCAATTTCTTTTACGGGAAGGCTGAAATCATAATTTATTCTGTCGTCGCAGGTTTCACCACCCAGCCAGACAGATTCGGTGATTTTGCTTTTGCTGCACAGCCAACTATCATCTGTAACAATCGTTTGCGTATTGTCTTCGGTATCAGTAATATCTAACTGACAAAGAAGCATATATTCACCGAGGATTTTCGGCGTTCTGTTCAAGCGGTCGCTTTGATTTTTGTTATTGTGATAAAAGCCGTTTCCAAGATGAACGGTTATGGTGTTTTTACCCTGAACAAGAAATTTTTTTATATCAAATTCACAGAGATAGACCGTATTTTCATACACGCTTTCGCCGGGTTCAAAATAGGTGTTGTGCGCCTTTTTGCCGTTGATATGCAACTCAAACAAGCCAAGACCGGTGATTTGCGCCTTGGCTTCCTTTATATCGCCATTCAGTTCAAAGCTTTTTTGGAACACCGGAAGGCTAATATTCTCCTTCGGCGTTATCCATTTTGCACTTAAACTATCCATTAAACCACTTCAATTTTGAAACATAGCGGCTTATCGCTCATATAGCCGTTTGTGTGAATTATCATTTCGTTTTCATTTCTATCAAATTCAAGTGCCTCGCCTGTTTCAAGCAGGGTAACTGAATTTACAAGAAAATCGTGGGGGATATGCTTTTTGAGCACTTTAATTCTTACGTCGTTACCATCTGGGCGCATCTGGAAGGCGTAAACAAAGCCATCCTTATAGGTAAATCGGAAATCCTTTGCGGTAAACGCCTTTTCCTCGTTATCCTTAAAGAAGCCGTCCTCGTTATTGACCTCGCCCTCGCCGAACTGCTTCCAGAAGGTCGTACCGTAGATACCCTCGCCGTTTTTCTCAAGCCACTGTCCGATTTCAAGCAGCACAGCAGTTTCCTCATCGGTAATCGTACCGTCTGATTTCGGCCCGACGTTAAGAAGCAGTATACCGTTTTTGCTGACAATATCAATTAAATCGCATATAATCTGGCGGCTGTTTTTGTATTCATTATCGGCTCTGTAACCCCATGACTGCTTGCCGATAGCGGTATCGGTCTGCCACGGTATCGGAGATATATCTGTGAGCGCTCCTCTTTCAACATCAAAGGTTGCAATCATCGGCGGAAACGCCTTGTGCTTGTAGTTAATCGTAACCTCCTTGCCCCACTCCTCTGCTCTGTTGTAATAATAAGCGCAGAGTTTTTTCAGGTACGGCTTAAAGGAGTAATTGTGTATCCACCAGTCGAAATAAAGAATTGAGGGCTGATACTTATCAATAAGCTCGCAGGTTCGGACAAGCCAATCCTCAAGCCATTCCCTGCTTGCGCCGATGGAATACGTATCGGCGGTGGTTTTATGGAGCGTATGGCTGTCAAGCTCGGGGCAATAATATGCAGGGCCGTAAAAATCTCTGTAATTATCGTCGTTTACGTCGCTGTCAAAAGTACGTCCCATATTCATAAAGAAGTAATGCTCGGCACGGTGAGTTGAGGCGCAGAAGGTAAGCCCCTCTTTTTCGCAGGCGGCCTTGAGCTCTCCCGTAACGTCACGCTTCGGACCCATATCCTTAGCGTTCCAGCGGTTAAATCCAGTTTCATACATAGCAAAGCCGTCGTGATGTTCGCAAACGGGCATAACGAATTTTGCGCCCGCTTTTTTGAACAGGTCAATCCATTTGTCGGCGCTGAATTTTTCAGCCTTAAACATCGGAATAAAGTCCTTATAGCCGAAGTCCTTTTGCTCGCCGTAGGTTTTGATATGATGTTCAAATTCACGCACGTTTTTATCATACATCCCTCTTGCGTACCACTCGTTGCCGTAAGCAGGTACGGAGTAAATTCCCCAGTGAATAAAAATGCCGAACTTATCCCTGTAATACCAAGTGGGCGTTTTGTGGTTAGACAAGGATTGCCAATTGTCCTTATATTTTCCGTTTGCAATCACATCGTCAATTTGCTTTAAATATTCATGTGTTGTCATAAATTACTCCTCACGACATTTTTGTTTACTGAATGTCGTTATTATGTTATAATGATTTCGGTGATTAGATGATTAGTTTTATTTGGAATGATTATGAATTTAAGGTCATTCAATACGGCAGGGGTGTTTACACCAAGGATATGGCGGGACATAGCCATTCTGCCAACAGCTACGAGCTGCATTATATTCTCGGCGGCAAGGGCACGCTTGTAACTGACACCAGTTCCTTTGAGGTGAAAAAGGGCGATTTATTCGTCACGGGTCCGTTTGTATATCATCAGCAAAATACCGATAAAAGCGAGCCGCTTGAGGAAGCGCATATCTATCTCCAAGCTTCTGGCAAAAAGACCAACAATGCGCTTGCCTCGGCTTTTCTCGGCAGTAGCTTTTTCTTTAGTAATCAGCCGTCGTTTGCACCGCTGTTTGAAAATATACTTTCCGAAAAAAGTAAAAAACAAATCGGATATGAATCAATCGTTTCCGCCGACCTTCAAATTATTCTCACGAAGATATCAAGGCTTTATTTGCCTGAAACGCTCAACGTGCCGCTTGACAGCGACAACTTGAATGACAAGCGTTTTTTGATTATTGAAAACGCTTTTATATCACACCCGCAGGAGCTAACGATTGCAAAGCTCTCCGATATGATTGGTCTTTGCGAGAGGCAGACGCAGCGTCTGTTGAAAAAATACTACGGCAAAACCTTTACCGAAAAGCAAAGGGAAGCAATTAATTTTCAGAAATAACATAATCAAACGGCGGAGTGCTGCAAGCGCGCGGTGTACACTGATAGCCGCTGTAATCCGCATCCGCATAGCGAATAAACAAGCCATAGCACGGCAAATCAAAATATTCGCTGTGAATATGGTCTTTAATATATCTGTGATTTATCCTTACGATATCAGGATAATCGCTCATAGACCACTCAAGAACAGGTAGTTTGACGTTGAGACTTTCGCCTGTGTTGCGATAGGTTACCTGAATATTTTGCAGTTTGATGTCCTTCGGTTGGTAATACTTGCCATCTGCGGTACAGCCTGTTATTGCCGAAGGCAGCTCTGTGTTATTTGCAACCACGTTGCTGATAACAATATTTTGTATACTGCCGATGTTCGCATTGCCGTAGCGCAGCCTTTTGCCGAGCCATATTAATATCGGCGAGGATATGCCGTTCATTTTGATATCGTCAATCTTAACATCTGAAATATTACTTCCGTCTGCTGATTCAATTGCAATTCCCGAATAGCCGTAGGTCATATTATCAGGCATAAAGAATCGGCATTTTTTTACACTGACAGCCTTAACATCATAAGCGGTTTCAGTGCCGATTTTAAAGCAGTTTGCACAACTGCAGATTTCACAGTCTGACACCTGGATGTCTGCAATATCGCTTTCTCTCGGCTTCAGCACAATACCGTCATCAGCCGTTGCAATAAAACATTTATGAACGGTGACGCTTTTGCAGTTAAGAAGGTCAATCCCATCCGTATTTGCCACGTGAATGTGATTGTCAATAACAAGGTTATGAAGCCTGTGGTCAAAACCTCCGTTAATAACCAGCGTCCAGCCGGCACTCTCCTTTAGCACAATATTATTTATATCTGCATTAAAGCAGTTTTCTAGATGAATTAAGGAACATCTTGATATACCCTGCTTGCCAAAGCGAATTCTTTTTCGTGCCTCAATCACACGCTGATAGGTGTTAAAGCTTCTAAGAGCATAAAGCGGCTGCTCCGTTTCGGGCTCATCCGTATAGGTTTTTCCCAAGCCGATGATTGTTCCCCCGCCTGTTATGGCGATGTTTTCTGCATTTTCAGCGGTTATTACTCCTCCATGGAGCGGAGCGGCAGAGATACGGTTTTCTTCACAGTCAAGTGATATTAAAACGGCGTCTTTAGAAATAAACAAGGTTGTGTTGCTTTTTAACACAATGGTGGAAACCTTGTATTCACCCTTTGGTATGTAGACACAGCCGCCGTCAGGCAGAAAAGCGTCAACAGCATTATTAATAGCAAGGCTGTTTTCTTCACCCGATTTGCTTTCTGCAATTTCGGGTATTATGTATTCATCAGGTGTTATACAGGGGCAGATATAATTTTCGTAGGGTATGTTTGTTATAACGGAGCCTGTTTCGTCCGCCAAGTATTCTGTTTTCACTGCAGTTCTCCTTATCTTGCTATTTTAATAATATAACATAATAGAATAACAGTGGCGACATCTTTTTAATAATAATGTCGCTGCACAATATATTAATAATGCTATTATATTGTTGGTGATGATTATGAAAAACGACAGATATTATCAAAAGTGCATTACCTTCGGCAGGGCTGCCGAGGGGCTTCGGGCTGATTTTCAGAAGCAGTTAATTGAACTGCAAAAGGAAATCGGTTTTGAGTATGTGCGCTTTCACGGCATCTTTCACGACGATATGGCGGTTTACCGTGAGGAAAACGGCGAACCGAAATTGTGGTTCGGTTATATTGATAAACTGTTCGATTTTCTGCTTGATAATGGCTTAAAGCCATTGCTTGAGCTTGGCTTTGTACCGACAGAACTTGCCACCGTTCCCGATACAGTCTTTTGGTGGCACGCTAACGGCTGTCCGCCCAACGATTACGATAAATGGGCGTTTATGGTGAATGGTACGGTGAAGCATCTTGTCGAGCGCTACGGACTTGACGAGGTTAAGACCTGGTACTTTGAGGTTTGGAATGAACCGAATTTAGGTTCGTTCTGGCGAGGCACGCAGGAGCAGTATTTCAAGCTCTATGAGGTATCCGTGCCTGCGATTAAATCAGTCTGCCCTTATTTAAGAGTCGGCGGACCTTCCGTGAGCGGTGCTGATTTCAGGGACGGTTTGAATTATTTTAAGGAGTTTATCCGTTTTTGTGAGCGCAAAGAACTCCCGATAGATTTCTTCACGGCGCATCCGTATCCTACTTATTGGCCCCTTGACATTGACGGCAATGAGAAAATGGGCTATATGGGCAAGGATAAATGCATAGAGTTTATCGATAATCTCAAAAGCATTGTTGAAGCTTCGCCTTACAAAAATGCGGAAATTCATCTGACGGAATGGAATTCCTCACCGAGCCCGAGAGATTATATCCACGATACGCCGTTTGAAGCGCCGTTTATTCTGTATAACATAACTCACAATTTCGGCAAGATTGACTCGCTCGGCTACTGGGCGTTCACGGATATATTTGAAGAAAACGGACCGGGCGAACAGCCCTTCCACGGCGGCTTCGGTTTAATTAATGCGGACGGTATCAAGAAGCCGTCATATTGGGCGTATTACTTTTTGTCCATGCTCGGCGATGAAATCATTGAGATAACGGACAATCATATTATCACAAAATAAGGCGAGGATTATCAGGTTATCGTTTGGAATTACTGTCACTACACAGACGAATTTGCCGAGGGCGACAGAAGCAAATTAACACTCACAAGCCGTGATGATGTGTTTAATAATATGACTGACCATATTAGCATTTCAATTGAGCTCAACGGTGAATACAGACAAACGGAATATACGCTGAATGAAGGCACGTCAGCCCTTCACAACTGGGTAAAACTCGGTGCGCCACAGTATCCGTCAAGGGAACAAATTGCCCTGTTAAAAGAGCAGAGTAAACCTATTGTTGAAGAAAAAAGCATAACCAAATTTGATATTGACATAACGCTTGAGCCCCACGAGGTCAAAGCGTTCATACTTAAAAAGCAAGGCAAGGAATGATTCATTCCTTGCCTGTTGATTTGATTATAAAAACTTACCGAAGAATTCTAACAGCTTGTTTGTTTCCTGTTCTACATATTCGGGAACAAAGTAGGTCGGGATATGTCTTGCGCCTTCAATGATGAATAACTCTTTATTTTCTGTTCCCGTTGCAAGTTCGAAGCAGTCCTTCGTCATATAAAGCGTATCTGCCTCGCTGCCTGCCATCATCAGAAGCGGAACGTTTATTAACTCCATATTCTGCCTTGCATCAAAGTTCACAAGGTCAAGCAGGCATTTTACGGGAGCCTGACCGCCACTGTTCGGGTGAGCATAATCTCTGCCGTAATAATACATTCCGTCTTTGTATAAACCATCGGGAAGCGAGTCAATATATTCCTGCGTAATCTCACCTCTTGGTGCGGGATAGACAACCTCGCCCGTTTTTGCTTCTGCGGTGCGTGCATCCGCCGCCTCTTGTAATCTCTGCTGAATGGTATCAGCCTGCGAATTGCCTAAGCCGTAAAGACGAACAATACCCGTATTGAACATACTGAGCGTAGCAACCGCTTTCGCTCTTTTTTCAGTTTGTGCAGCCTTAATGGTATATCCGCCGCCGCAGATACCGAGCATACCGATTCTGTTTTCATCAACGCCGGGATAGACGGAAATATAGTCCACCATTGCGTGAATATCCTCCACTCTGTTGGCGGGGTTATCCAAGTTTCTCGGCTCGCCACCGCTTGCTCCCTGATATGCCGCATCACAGGCGATGGTAATATATCCGTTCTCTGCAAGCTTTTGTGCAAACAGACCTGATACCTGTTCCTTTACACCGCCGTTGGGATGTGCAACGGTTACGGCGGGATATTTCTTATCAGCCTTCTCGTCATAATCGGCAGGGGTATATACATTTGCGGAAACCTCCACACCGTTCACATTGTAAGTAACGGGATGAATGTTGACCTTCCCTTCAATATTTTCCTCAATCGCACCGTCATAAACTAATCCAAACTTATTCATATCTTTTCTCCTTGACATCTGTTGTATTTCAATGATATTATAAACCCGATAGTTACTACCGAGTCAAGAGCTTTTTTAAATTTCGGAGGATATTTATGTACACAATGAAGCAAGCCTGCGAACTGACAGGAATGACATACGAAACACTGAAATATTATTGCAACGAGGGTCTTGTGCCGAACATCAAACGCAGCGAAGCAAATTACAGACTGTTTGACGAGCATAATATCAATTGGATTAAAGATCTTGTCTGTTTGAAAAAATGCGGTATGAATATTCAGGAAATCAAAGAATATCTTGATTTGTGCTTACAGGGAGAAAGAACAATACCGCAACGACAGATAATGCTTGCTGAAAAGAAAGCGCAACTAAAAAAATCAATAGAGGAACTCAGCGCCTCTATTGATTACATTGAATGGAAAGAAACTTTCTACAACGGCGTATTAGACGGAAGCATAAAATACCAAAGCAATTTGATTAAAGCTGACTAATTCGGCGGAGAAAGAAATAATGTCAAAAAAGCATGCACATTTATTAATGGTTTTACTTATCGCAATCTGGGCTATGGACTCGGTTACCGTTTCTGTTGCTTTGGATTCGGTAAATCAGATTTTTCTATTGTGTGCAAAATACGCATTTGCATTACCGATAGTTTTTATAGTAGTGGCGTTAAAACACGGTCTTACTATTCCTAAAAGAAAAGATTTTTTATTACTGATTATTTCTGCATTGTTAGGAGATGTTCTTTATTTCTTCTTTGAGTACACCGCATTAAAATACCTTTCTGTCAGCACAGTTACTATACTGCTCGGTTTTCTCCCTGCGGTATCATATTTAACAGATTGTGCGGTTGAAAAAAAGAAACCTAATTGGAAGACATTTCTCGTGATTTGTATTTCTATTGCCGGTCTGATTCTTGTTGTAATCAACGGTGAAAGTAACAATAGCCACAAATGGATTGGTTATGCCTGTTGTGCTATATGCATTATTATATGGATAATATACGGGTACTTAATCAGAAATTTAGATAAAACTTACAGTAGCCACACTATCACACTTTTTCAAATGGCGACGGCGTTTGTTATTATGCTGCCGATTGCAATTTCCCATATTCCGACATCATTATCAGGTCGTGATTTTTGGATAAGCATTGTGCTAATGGGTATTCTGTCCGGTGGCTTTGGCTGCTTGATTGAAGTCAAAGGACTTGTTGACTTAGGAACAACAATTTCAGGTGTTTACGGTGTTTACTTAAATCTCTTACCTGTATTTACTGCGCTTGCGGGAGTTTTATTCCTTCATGAACATATGACTTTGATACAATGCATTGGTTCTGTTATGATTATCGTGTGCGGCTTTATTCTTGAAAGACAGAGTGAGAAATAACAAAATGGCAAGGAATGATTTCATTCCTTGCCTTTGTTATGTCATCTCTATAAATCGTGATTTAAAATAATCTTCGTAAATAAACCATATCCACCAACTGAATGCCGCATTCATATATTGGATGGTCATAATTATCTGTAAAGAAATTTGGTATGGTATGCGAGCGGACAAAACCGCATTTTTCATAAAACGGTATTGTCAGTGGACTGTCGCCAGTTCCAACCTGTAATACAGAGTACTGACTTTTAAATTTATTAACAACATATTCTATCAGTGCTTTTCCATATCCTTTTCTGCGATATGCTGGCTGTGTTGCAAGGTTTTTTATTTCGAAAATTCCGTTTCCTTCATCAGTAATAACACATTCGCCTATTATGACGCCGTCATCTTCAAGGACAAACATTTTACCTTTTTCAAGGTAACGGTCAACCATATCTTCCTGCTCATCTGCTAATAACAGCAAGTCAAGAAATTCTTTTTTATTGTTGGTTATTTCAAATATATTCATTGCAAATCACACACTCATAAACTGGAATTTAGTTAGTTTATTATATCATACCGAAAGCAAAAAGTACAGCCGCAGAGAAACTCTGCGGCTGCATTTCTTTATACATCAAATTCTTCTTTTAAATCAAGCATTCCTCGGATTTCGGCGTGTCCGTTTTCAAGATAGAACAGTCCCATCTCCCAACCGTTCTTATCATAAAGCGCCATAATCTGCGGCATGGCTTGCGAAAATTGATACATAATTGTTTTTAAAAAATTTAGTGCCGTTTATTGTTGATTTTCTACTACTCAAGAACAGAGAAAAACGCAAAACATTTTGACAGATTACTGTTTGCATATCCTTCATCATTTTAAGTGTTATTATTTGCTAAAATTCATTTTTTTACTGGTCAAGACGGTAAAGAGCAAAGGCGGAGATTTTCATCTCCGCCTCGCTTTTATGTATATGCTTCTGTTGTGAATCTTGCACCAAGTTTAAATCCAACCTTAAAACAGTCAAGTTCAATAAGGTTTGCAAATTCTTCTTTTGCTGTAAGTAACTTTTCTAACAACTCAATTTGCTCATCAGTCAAGGTTGCTTTCAAGCGTTCCTGATTTTGATTGACTAACCTAAGTGCTTCCTTGTAATTTGCATTGTTTTCAATGCGACTGTATTCTGTTGGTGTAATATTTCCGTACCAAAGCTCTTCAAGAATATCCATAACCTTACCTCGCATAAATTACTTCGTTATAGACAATCTCTCGTGCTTGATTGGTAATATTGTTCATTGCCTGCACCCAAACCTTCATATCATCGGCTTTGAGTTTTTCAGTAATACCTTGTTGCTCTTTAAGTTGCATAACAAGACGGTCATACATCTCAGTTGCACGAATATCCACCTCATGTAAATATGAGTTCAAATTACAACTTGTTTTGAGGGAGGTATAGAACACCTTATGATACTTCATTATGTAGTCAAGGTGTCTTTCTCCCCAATGACCAATTTCATAATTCGTTTCGGTTGATATAAGGTTAGGCAGATACACGCCGTTTACAAGCGTATAGTCAAGTCCGTTCTTCTCATCAGTAATATGTTTCTTCATAATAATCCTCCGTATGCTTAATTGATTATGTTTTCTATTCCTACAATCAAACATCGGCTGATTATAAAGACCAAGGGAGGCAACCTTCTTTATGAAGTGCCTCCCTCGGGAGCTTCTTTTTTGATGAGTAATTCCGTAAAAAGTATTGTTTGAGTATTGTTATTTTTAGAGAAATAGAAATAGTAATAGTAATAGTAATAGTAATAGTAATAGTAATAGTAATAGTAATAGTAATAGAACCCTATACTGTCAGGGAAGAAGCAAAACACGGTGACAGATACCTGCTTTGCAGTGACGGACTTACCGATATGCTTACATCGGCGGAAATCGGTGAAACGCTCTCTAAAAAGATGTCCTTGAAGGATACTGTAGATGAATTGATTTCACGCGCTCTTGAAAACGGCGGAAAAGACAACGTAACTATCGCTTTATGTGAAATTATTACGGGTGAAACAAAAGCCGTGAACGCGACTGTTTCGGAAAAATCCGTTAGTGAACCTGTTACTGTCCCTTTTTCGGATAAAAAAGAAAAAACCGAGCCGAAAAAGAACGGTAATAAAACAATTGTTTTTGCGATTATTGCTGTGGTTCTTTTTGCTGCAATGTTCCTTGTCGGCTTTATTATCGGTAAAAAGCTTGCGAATAATAAGCAGACAACCGAAGCCCAAACGACAACTCAAACCACGACTCAAACAACAAATCAAACTACAACCCAGTCAAAAACTCAATCCGTAACAACATCAAGACGTAACGGATAAACTAATTTCAAGAAATAGACAATTTAATTAGTTTTCATGTTTTAATCTGAACTTTTTTCAATTTTCCTCTTGAATGTTATTGTAAATAGATTTATAATCTTTTTATTATAGCTTTGGAGGAATCGTAATGAAAAGGATTGTTTGCCTGATATCAGTTTCACTGCTTATTTTTGCGGTGATACTGGTGTCGGGCATTGTTGTTTTAGCTGACGGAGACGCGGATAAAACCGTTAAGGTTCAGCAAAGCGAGCTTTCTTCAAACGGACTTGTAAAAGAGGGAGAAAAACTTCGTTATTACGACAAAAACGGCAAAACAAAATCCGGATGGCTGACGCTTGACGGCAAAAGATACTACCTTGATTCCGACGGCTACGCTGTAAAGGGCTGGAAATGGATTAAAAACAGCAAGGGCACCTCGTATCGCTACTATTTTGATGAAAACTGCGTTATGTGTGTCGGCTGGAGATGGATAAAAAACAGTAAGGGGACGCCTTACAGGTACTATTTCGCGTCTAACGGCGTTATGTATACAAATTGGAAGGACATTACAAATTCCAAGGGCAATACCTACAGATATTATTTCGGCGACAACGGCGCTATGAGGACAAGCTGGAGGAATATTACAAATTCCAAGGGTAATACCTACAGGTTTTATTTCGGTGAAAACGGCGCTATGCGCACAGGCTGGCAATGGATAGAAAACAGCAAGGGTGTTAAACACAGATATTACTTTAATCCGTCCAACGGCATAATGTATACCAACTGGAAAAATATTACCAACTCAAAGGGTAACACCTACAGGTACTTTTTCGGCGATAACGGCGCAATGAGAACAGGTTGGAAGGATATTACAAATTCCAAGGGCAATACCTACAGATATTATTTCGGCGACAACGGCGCTATGCGTACAGGCTTTGTTGAAGCTAACGGCAAAACCTATTATTTCTATGATAACGGCGTTTTCTACTGCAGCTGGATTACTGCAGACGAGGTTTTCTCAAGAAAGCAGATAAGCCAAGCTCAAAGCGAATACTCTATTGAAAAGGATTCAAGACAGTATCTTGCGCTTCTCAAGATTAACACAAGGTATTCCAATAAGCTTTCCTCTTCGTCAAAGGACGGAACGCTTCTGTTCCTTATGGAGGGCGCAGGCAGAACGGATGATGTTTCCTTAAGAAAATGCGCGCTCGGAGTGCTTGTCAGAAACAGAAAGATTATTTATCTTAATATCAACTGTTCAACAATTCCCGACTGTCCGTTTGACCCGTCAAGAAACTACGGCGACCCGATGCCTACTCTGAAATCCGGAATATATAATTTCACCACAACCTATCATTCAAGCGCAACGACCCAGTGTGCAGGACTTAACGTAAACGGCGCAAAGGTTGTAAGACACCGTAATCAGACCGATTATTACAGCTCTACGAGCAGCTCAATAAATATTCACAGGCGCAACAGAGACTTTGTTGCAAAAACAGCCGATGAACAGATAAGCTCTGCAGGCTGTATCGTTATCGGCAATTCCGGTAAAAGCTCAACCGATGAATACGCAAATTATTCCGCTATTCTCGGCATTACAAATCCCGGCGACAGCGGCACGGCGAGCGTGAAGCACAATGTCAGCGGAAAGGTAATTGTTGACAGGTCTTTTGCAAGAAAATATCTTAAAGCTATAGGTTATACAGACGGCGCAATTGATTTAATAGGATAATTGTTAGGTGGGGGTTATTTGAAAAGGGTTGTTTCGGCTCTTGCGGTTTTATGTATTGTCTTAACCTGTTTGTCTTATTCCTTAGAGGGAGCGTTCGCATACGAACATAATATTTATTTAAGCAGTGACGGAAATTGGTACTGTGAGAAGCTCGATGAAGAAACGGTTTCAATTTGCGCCTGTATGTTTACCGATGCGGCGTACCTCGGAAGCAGTAAATATGTAACGGTTCCGAAAACAATTGATTCTTATCGGGTTGTAAGCATAGGTGAATATGCTTTTTGTAAGCTTGAGAATATTAGAACAGTTACTATTCCGAGCAGTGTTGAATCCATTGGAAACTGCGCATTTTTCGGCTGCGCTAATCTTGCTGAAGTAACAATTCCGTCTTCGGTAAAGGAATTCGGTACGGATGTATTTACCGAGTCTAATCCCGTTGTGAAGGTTGAAAAGGGCAGCGCGGCTCACAGCTTCGCCGTTGAAAATAAAATTGAAAAGCTTTTGGTAAGTCAGCCGGGAGTAAAGGCGACAGGCTTAAAAAATATAGCAGGACAGACTTATTATTTTGACAGTAACGGCAATATGCAGTTTGGCTGGCAGAAGATAGGCGATTACCGTTACTATTTCAATCGCTTCGGCATAGCCTCAAAGGGCTGGACGAAACTCGGCGGTCAGTGGTACTGCTTTACCACTGGCGGTAAGATGAAAAACGGCTGGATAAAGAAGGACGGAAAAATTTACTACCTGACCGACGAAGGACCTATTGCAAAGGGTTGGAAGGTAATTGATTCAAGAAGGTTTTATTTCAATGAATACGGCGTATTGAGCACCGGTTGGCGAAATATCACTAACAGTAAGGGTAATACCTATCGCTATTATTTCGGCGACAACGGAATTATGCGCACGGGCTGGAAAGATATTACAAACTCAAAAGGCAAGACCTACAGGTTTTATTTCGGCTCGAACGGCGTTATGCGCACAGGCTGGAAGGACATTACAAATTCCAAAGGCAATACCTATCGTTTTTATTTCGGTGATAACGGGATTATGCGTACCGGTTGGCAGAAAATTACCAACAGTAAGGGTAAAACGTATAAGTTCTGTTTTGCCGATAACGGAGTAATGCGTAAGGGTTGGGTGAAGTTTAATAACAAGTATTATTTTCTTAACGCTTACGGCGTATCGGTTACGGGTAAACAGGTAATTAACGGTAAAACGTATTACTTTGACTCCAACGGGCGTTGGATTAAGCTTGATAAAACCTCTTCAAGAACGGTTTATATCACAAGGTACGGAAAAAAGTATCATTATGATAAAAACTGCACAAGCGGAAATGTTTTGAGCACTCATTTGTCTGACGCTGTAAAAAGCGGTATGACTCCGTGTGAAAAATGCGTATACGGATAATAAAAAATCCCGTGAGGAAAATCCTCACGGGATTAAATTTTTCCTTTTAAGCGAGAACGCCGTTCTTTATGTCAAAGGAAAGGCTCTTTGCTTCGCCGTTGTCGGTGTAATCAATTCTAATTACATTCTGCTTTATGAATTCGGCGCTTGTAACCTTGATATCGCTCTTTGAAACCGCCCATTTGAACAGCTCCATCTGTTCGTCAGTGTAATCGGAAACATTATCCGAAACGAATAACAGCGAGCCGAAAACGTTATTTACAGTGGCGATAATTCTCTTCTGCTCCTCGTTGAGCTTGATGTTGTTATCGCGAAGAAGGAATACGTCGGGGTCGTTGCAGAATGCTCTGTTGTCAAGCTGACGGCGGAAGATGGAATTTGCAAGCGTGTATTCGGTTGAGACGAATTCACGGATATAGTGGAAATCCTTCCATTTAAGTCCCATATCAGCGCCTATGCGGCAGAAGTCAACCTTGCCGAATGCAGGCCAGAGCGGAACGCCGCAACCGAGAATGAGCTTGTCGCCGACGCACTCGCGGATAAAGTCCATAGCTTCACACATAAGCTGACCTCTTGACTTGCCGTGTCTGGGAATAATACAAGCCGCGTAAAGGAAGTCGAGCTTGACCATATCAAAGCCCCACTCGTTGAGAATGACGTCAAAGCAGTGACGGATATATTCTGCGCATTCCTCGTTTTCAATATCAACTGCGTAGAAGGTTCCCCAGTTAATGCCTGCAAGAACCTGCTTGCCGTTTTTGTCTTTAATAATCCAGTCGGGATGCTCCTTGCGAAGCGCGGAGTTGAACTGGGCGCCCAGGGGAGCAAGCCAAAGACCTGCCTTCATTCCCTTTGCGTGGATTTCATCGGCGCAGTGCTTCATTCCGTCGGGGAATTTTTCGTTGATTATTGAAAGCCAGTCGCCGACTGCGGTCTGATAGCCGTCATCTATCTGGAAGAAATCAATGCCAAGGTCAAGCTTTGACATAGCTTCAAGATCGTCCTCAACAATTTTCTGGGTTACCTTTGCGTAGTAGTTATACCAGGTTGTATAGCCGGTCGATTTTTTAACGCGCGGCTTTTCAATTCCCATTACTGCAAAGTATTTATCAAATACTGCGTTTTCTTCGCCCTTGAAATTGATAATATCCATTATCGCGTAGGGGTGGTCAAAAATTACGCCTTCAACGTCTTTTTTTGCGGAAATTTCTTTTTTATTACAGTCAAAGGTAAAGAAGGTAAATCCCGTTCTTTCGTCAATTGAGCCGTAAAGGTCAAATGTTTTGCCGTTTCTTACGTAGCCGTAGGAATAGCCCTGAAATACGCCCGTATCCGAGGAATACTTTGTGAAATAGTAGTCACCGGAAGCGCCGATTCTTGTCTTTTGGGCAAGAACGTTGTATTTATGAATTATTGCCGACTGTGACTCGTTAGTGAAATACTCGCGGCAGTCCGTCCAGGACTGATAGCCGTTGACGAATACTCTGCTGTCAGCGTTGATATCGGCAGGGAATGTGACCGTCAGGTCATTAACAGTCAACTGTGTTTTCGGGTCGATAACAAGCTTGATGTGGTCTTTGGCATTTTTGACGTCCATTCTGAAATGCTCGGTTTCAAATTGGTTAGTCACAAAGGTTTTGCCGTCGGCCTTGTACTCGATTCTGAATTTGAATTTTTCCATATTAACCTCCTTGAAGGGCAAAGCGCCCACTTGCATATAATAATACCTTTAAATGATAACATATTAACGTTTCAAATGATATACATTTTTCTTCCAAACTTCGTTGACTAACTTTGTGTAATATGGTAAAATTTTTAATAAATAAAAACGCTGCAGGGAGGCGTCGGTATGGATTACTCAAAGAAATATGAACAGTGGTTGACCTTTGACGAAGAAACGAAAAAGGAGCTTATGGAAATTACTGACGAAAAGGAGCTGGAGGACAGGTTTTACAAGGACCTTTCCTTTGGCACGGGCGGCTTGCGCGGCATTATGGGAGCAGGCGCAAACAGAATGAATTATTATACCGTAAGTAAAGCCACAAAGGGACTTGCGGATTATCTTTTAAATAAAATTCAGGGAAGAATGCCGAGCGTTGCAATAGGCTATGACGTGAGAAATAATTCCTCGTTCTTTGCGCATACTGCGGCTTCTGTCCTCAACGCAAACGGTATAAAGACGTTTGTATTTGATACCTGTATGCCGACTCCCGTTTTATCCTTTGCGGTTATGTATAAAAAGTGCGACGCAGGAATTGTCCTTACCGCAAGTCATAATCCGAAAGAATATAACGGTTATAAGGTCTATAATCACCTCGGCTGTCAGTTAAGCGTTTATGAAGCAAACGACGTTATTAAATATGTCAACTTAATTGAGGATTTGAAGGGAATTGAACATCTTGAAAAGGATGAAGCAATTGAAAAAGGACTTTTCGAGTATATGGGAAATGACGTGCTTGACGCGTTTATTTCTGCCGTAAGGAAACAGAGCCTCTACAGTGAGAAAAATTCCCTTAAAATAGTTTATACTCCGCTTCACGGTACGGGCAATATACCCGTAAGAAGGATACTCGAAGGCTATGACGTTTCAGTTGTTAAAGAGCAGGAATTGCCCGACGGCAATTTTTCCACCGTCCGTTCGCCCAACCCGGAGGAAAAGGACGCGCTCACAATTGCAATTGAACAGGCAAAAAATGAGCAGGCAGACCTTGTAATAGGAACGGACCCCGACAGTGACAGAATCGGTATTTCCGTCCGCCATAACGGCGAATATCCTCTTATAACGGGAAATCAGGTAGGCGCGCTGCTTGCCGAATTTGTACTTTCCCAAAAACAGAAGAGAGGACTTCTCAACGAAAAGAGCGCCCTTGTCACAACAATTGTAACGAGTCCGCTCGGCGCCGAAATAGCAAAAAGCTACGGACTTACGGTTGAATTTGTACTGACGGGATTTAAAAATATCTGCGGAAGAATCGAGGAGTATGAAAAAACCGGTTCAAATGAATTTGTAATGGGATATGAGGAGAGCTACGGCTATCTTGTCGGAACCCAGACAAGGGATAAGGACGCCGTTGTTGCAAGTATGCTTGTTGCCGAAATGACCGCCTATTACAAGGGCAGGGGAATGACTCTTGTTGACGCGCTTGAGGAAATTTACGGAAAATACGGATATTATCTTGATTCGCTTGAGACCTTTGTTTTAAAGGGAATGGACGGCGCATATAAAATTCAGCTTCTTATGAAGCAGTTTAGGTCCGACGGAAAATCTCTTTTCCCCGATACCGATTATATTGAGGATTATAAAGACGGCTTTAACGGACTGCCGCCCGAAAATGCGCTTAAATTTTTCTTTACGGACGGCTCCTTTGCGGCGGTAAGACCTTCCGGAACAGAGCCTAAATTAAAGGTTTACTTTGCCGTAAGGGCGAACGACAGAAAGACAGCAAATGAAAGACTTGAAAGCATCAAGTCCGTTTTTGACGGCGTAATTAACGGGTAAAAAATATGCAGGAATATATTGAAAACAAAATTAAACCGCTTTTACAGGGCGACGGCGGCTGGATAGACTTTGTCTCATACGAGAATAATGAATTGAAGGTCGTTTTTCAGGGCGAATGCTCAAAATGCCTTATTCTTGAACGCTGTGTAAGCTGGATAGAAGAGCAGATTAAAAAGGACTTAGGTGAAACGGTAACTCTATGCTTTGAGAGGAAAAAACCGTTTTTCTGGGATAAATAAGGAGAAGCTATGGCTCATATAAAGGTAGTCAGAAGAAGTATGCGTCCCGAGGAGTACGTCAAGCTTCGCTACGGCTGGCTGAAAAACAGAATTTACGGCGAAAAATATGAAATAAACTCCCTTGAAATCCGTGATGCAAGGCAGGTAAGCGAGGACGAATATGAATTTTATTCGGATTTCTACAGACCTCTTAAAAAGGGCGATATGTATTTCACCCCGGACGGCACTGCGTTTATCAGGGGTGAGGTTGTTGTGCCCGAAAAAATGAGGGGAAAAGAGCTGTGGCTCAACCTGAAAACCGCTGCCGAAATAATAGTTAAGGTAAACGGAGTTTGGGTCGGCGGAGTTGACCCGAACAGAGACAGAATTCTGCTTTCCCCGTATATTGATTCAAATGTTCTTAATTTCGATATGGTCGGTTATAACCGTTCAAAGCCCGATGACGAAAGGAACCCCGAAAGTCTCTCCGTCAGGGGATGCCGCCAAATTTTTGAGGGCGCCTTCCTTGCAACGGTTAATCACGATATACTTTCGCTTGTCTATGACCTTGAGGTTTTGCTTGATATAGCCGACAGCGAGCTTTTTGACGAGGATTACTGCGTTTTTGTCTACCGTGAGCTTAATAATGCGTTAAATCTTATCGATTACGAAACCTATGACGGAGTTGACAAAGCAGCTGATTATATTGAGAAAAATATATATTCAAATAAGGTGTTCGGCGGCAGCGGCGACGTAGGTCTTATTGCCCATTCCCACCTTGACCTTGCGTACTATTGGCGCAGAATTCACACTGTTCAGAAAAATCTGCGAACCGTCCTTATTCAGCTTCGGCTTATGGACAGATACCCTGAACTTATTTATACTCACACTCAAAGCTATACCTTCGAAACGCTTGAGAAATACTATCCCGAAGTGTTTGAGGAATTAAAGGAAAAGGTCAAAAACGGTCAGTTTGAGCCTGTCGGCGGAATGTATGTTGAGCCGGACTGTAATATCCCGTCGTGTGAGAGCCTTATCAGACAGTGTCTTTACGGTCAGTTGTATTTCCGTGAGAAATTCGGAAAAATATGTAATAACTGCTGGCTTCCCGACGTTTTCGGAAACAGCTGGATTTTACCACAGATTTTAAAGAAGAGCGGAATTGACTATTTCGTTTCGAATAAAATGTCAACCTGGAACGATACGAACCGTTTTCCGCATAACAATTTCATCTGGAAAGGCATTGACGGGACGGACGTTTATGCCTGCGTTCCTCCGACCCATTTTATAACCTGGAATATGCCAAGCCAGATTCAAGAAAACTGGGAGGCTTATCAGGATAAGATTACCGGCGGACAGACAATGTCTATGTTCGGTTACGGCGACGGCGGAAGCGGCGTTACGGAAGAAATGCTTGAAATGATGAAGCGCTTTGAAAAGATTTCGGTTATGCCGAAAACAGAGCATACGGGCGCCTCGGAGTTCCTTGAAAAAAACCTTAAGAATAATAAAAATCTTGCCGTATGGGACGGTGAGCTTTATCTTGAAATGCACAGGGGGACCTTTACCACTAAGTCAAATCTCAAGATGCTCAACCGCCGCCTTGAATGGAAATTGAGAGAAGCGGAAATTATATCACTTCTGCGTTTTCTTAAGGGCGAGCCTTATCCTGCCGAAGAAATCCGCGAATGCTATAAAAAGGTGCTTCTTAATCAGTTCCACGATATTCTACCCGGCAGCCATATAAATCCCGTATATAAGGACGCAATGGCTGATTATACCGAGGTTGAAAAAAAGCTTGACGAAATAATCGGGGAGGGAAGAAATTATTTTAATTCTCTCAATTTTGAGAGAAAGAATATAACGTTCATTCCCTCAAAGAACGGTCAAGATACAAGGAAAGGCGAAAGAGGCTTCTGGACTGTTCCGAACCTGTCTGCGCTTTCAAGCGGCGAAATAAAACAGGAGGAATTTTTCGGCGAATGGTGTTACATTTTCCCGAATAAAATCGAAACCCCGTTTTACAGAGTAAAATTTAACGAGGACGGCAGCTTTTCATCCCTGTACGATAAAGAGCTTGACCGTGAATGGGTAAACGGCGAATTCAACAAGATGAAATTTTATGTTGATAAGCCCGGTGTGTATGACGCATGGGACATTTTGCCCAATTACAGGGAGGTCGAGACGCCGTTTGAAGTAAAGGCTCCGTTTAAGGTCTGTGAAAAATCAAGCGAATCGGTCACGTTTAAGGTGGTTCTCAAAAGCGAAAAGAGTCAGTGGACAAGATATATCCGTTTCTTCCGCCGCTCAAAGGGAATTGAGGTTGAGAACTGCGTTGACTGGCACGAAAAGCATGTCCTTGCAAAGGCGCAGTTTGACTGTAACGTAACCACCCGACATGCCCTTTGCGATATCGGCGCAGGCTACATTGTACGCGATACGGTAAAGAACACCTCCTGGCAGCAGGCTCGGTTTGAGGTCTGTCACCACAAATGGTGCGATTTGTCACAGGCGGACGGCGGCGTTTCGCTTATAAATGAGAATAAATACGGTGTCGGCTTTGATGAAAATTCCATGTCCTTAAGTCTTTTGCGTTCAACAATACGTCCGGATGTCGAGAGCGATATGGGTTATCATAATTTCTGTTATATGATAATGCCTCACGCAGGAAATGCGGTTGACGCGCAGATAAATAAAACCGCTTATGAATACAATATTCCGCTCTCAAAGGCGGATATGAATATGTCAAACGATTTCGGCGAGCTTTTCCTTCAGTCAATGAAGCTTTCCGAGGATGGCAAAACCATTGTTATCAGACTTGTCGAACAGGACGGAAAGAGCGGAAAGCTCGTTCTTCCCAAGGAGGTTAAACTGCTTAATCTGCTTGAAGAGGAAACGGGAAAGACAAGTGAAATTGAATATAAGCCCTTTGAAATAATTACAATAGGGCTGTAGTTTCGACAGAAAATCCCACTATAAGTAGTGTGAAAGCGACTTCACTCGTCTATATAGTGGGGTTTATTTGTCTGTTTTTGTCAAAATGCTATTTTTTTACAAAAGTATTTATGTTTTGTTAGCAGTTTTGACAATTGAAAAAATGTTAATAATATAGTAATATAAATTTGTCATTTTCAGTAAAAGGGTTTTGAGGCGTTTTAAAATGGATTTGTTAAAGCAGAGAATTTTAAAAGACGGCGTGGTGAAGGCGGGAAATGTCTTAAAGGTAGACAGCTTCCTTAATCACCAGATGGATGTTGCCCTTTTTTCGGAAATAGGAAAAGAATTTTATAACCGTTTCAAAGACTGTAACGTTACAAAGATACTCACTATTGAAGCGTCCGGAATCGGAATTGCTTGTGTAACGGCGCAGTCTTTTAATAATATTCCCGTCGTTTTTGCCAAAAAGAGCAAGACGAAAAACATTTCCGATAATGTCTATTCAAGCAGAGTTGTGTCCTTCACTCACGGAAATGAAAACGATATTGTCGTTTCAAAAGATTATCTTGGTAAGGGCGACAGAGTTCTTATTATTGACGATTTTCTTGCAAACGGCAGCGCGCTTGAAGGACTGATTAAAATAGTAAATGACTCGGGCGCAACGCTTGTCGGAGCGGGAATCGTTATTGAAAAGGGCTTCCAGCCCGGCGGAGAGATAATAAGAGGTAAGGGAATAAGAGTTGAGTCCCTTGTAATTATTGATTCAATGACGGATACCTCTCTTACTTTTAGGGACTGATTAGGTTTAAACGGGGAAACCCCGTGTAAATAACAAAAATATTTTTGTTGGAGGTCAAACACAATGAAAAAGGTAACAAAAATTCTTGCTGTTGTCCTCGTACTTGCGCTTGCTATCGGCGTTTTCGCTGCTTGCAGCAAGAAGGAGAACAATAACAAAGAACCCGAAGCTGAGAAGCTTAAGGTAGGTTTCATCTTCCTTCACGATGAAAACTCAACTTATGACCTTAACTTCCTCAACGGCGCAAAGGCAGCTTGTGAAAAGCTCGGCGTTGAAGCAGTCATTAAGACAAACATTCCCGAGACTAATGAATGCTACGAAGCTGCTGCTGACCTTGCTGACCAGGGCTGCAAGATCGTATTTGCCGATTCCTTCGGTCATGAGTCCTTCATGATTCAGGCTGCAAAGGAATTCCCGGACGTAGAGTTCTGCCACGCTACAGGTACAAGAGCTCACACAGAGAACCTTGCAAACTATCACAATGCTTTCGCTTCTATCTATGAAGGCAGATATCTTGCAGGCGTTGCTGCAGGTCTTAAGCTTAACGAAATGATCGAAAACGGCACTGAAATCAACGGTACGGTTGTTACTGCTGATAACGCAAAGATCGGTTATGTCGGCGCTTTCACCTATGCAGAGGTTATTTCAGGCTACACATCCTTCTTCCTTGGCGCTCGCTCAATTTGCCCGACCGTTACAATGGAAGTTCAGTTCACAGGTTCTTGGTATGACGAGACAGCTGAAAAAGAAGCTGCTACTCTTCTTATCAACGACGGCTGTAACCTTATCAGCCAGCACGCTGACTCAATGGGCGCTCCCACAGCTTGTGAGACTGCAGGCGTTCCTGACGTTTCTTACAACGGCAGCACCGCTGAACAGTGCCCGAACACATTCATCGTTTCCTCAAGAATTGACTGGGAACCCTATTTCGAGTATATCATCGGCTGTGTAAATGACAGCAAGGCTATCGATACTGACTGGACAGGCACTATCGCTACAGGTTCTGTTGTTCTTACAGACGTCAATGAAAAGGCTGCTGCAGAAGGCACACAGGCTAAGCTTGACGAGGTTAAGGCTGCTATCGAAGCAGGCGACGTTAAAGTGTTTGATACTTCAACATTCACAGTTGACGGCAAGGCTCTTGACAGCTATCAGGCAGACGTTGATACTGATGATAACTACACACCCGACACAGAGGTTATCAAGGACGGCGCGTTCCTTGAGTCCAACTTCCGTTCGGCTCCTTACTTTGATTTGAGAATTGACGGCATCACTCTTCTTAACGAGAAATTCTGATTTAATAAAAACTCAGTTAAAGTGAATAAAGGCGGGGCAACCCAGTTTGCCCCGCTAAATTCTTTTTTAAGTTTAGTGTTGATAAATGATTTTCTTTAAAAAGGTTATTTATGAATGCTAAACCAATGCTTATGAAAGGGGAGGTATTACTATGGATGCGCCTGCTATTGAGTTAAAGGGTATCACAAAAACATTCGGCCATATTATTGCGAATGAAAACGTCAATATCACCGTAAACCGAGGTGAGATTCTTTCAATTCTCGGTGAGAACGGAAGCGGAAAAACCACGCTTATGAATATGATCGCCGGAATCTATTTCCCGGACGAGGGCCATATTTTTATTGACGGTAAAGAGGTAGCCATTTCTTCGCCCAAGGATGCGCTCGATTTGAAAATCGGAATGATTCATCAGCATTTCAAGCTTGTTGATGTGTTCGACGCTACGGAAAATATTGTGCTCGGTATCACGGACGGCAAATATGACGTTAAAGCGTCTGCAAAAAAAATCAAAGAAACCTGTGACAAATACGGCTTTGAAATCGACCTTAATAAGAAGATTTATGAAATGTCCGTTTCCGAAAAGCAGACTGTTGAAATTGTAAAGGTGCTCTACAGAGGCGCCGATATTCTTATTCTGGACGAGCCTACGGCGGTGCTTACTCCTCAGGAAACGCAGAAGCTTTTCAACGTTCTGCGTAAAATGAAGGAGGATGGAAAGTCGATTATTATCATCACCCATAAGCTTAATGAGGTGCTCGAAATTTCCGACAGAGTTTCCGTTCTGCGCAAGGGTAAATATATAGGCACAATTGAAACCGCCGAAGCTAATGAGTCAATTCTCACCGAAATGATGGTCGGCGAAAAGGTCAGCCTTGATATTGAAAGAAGCGAGCCGGAAAACTCCGTTGACAGACTTATTGTCAAGGGCGTTGATTACTATAACCGTGAGGGCGTTCAGGTACTTAAGGATGTTTCGTTTACCGCTAAATCCGGTGAAATACTCGGTATTGCAGGTATCGCAGGAAGCGGACAGAGAGAGCTGCTTGAAGCAATAGCAGGTCTTCTCAAGGTCAGCGGCGGAGATATTCTTTACAATAACCCCAAGACCGAACAGACCGAAAGCCTTAAGGATAAAACGCCTATGCAGATAAGAAATCTCGGCGTCAGGCTTTCGTTCGTTCCCGAGGACAGACTCGGAATGGGACTTGTCGGAAATATGGACATTATAGACAATATGATGTTGCGTTCCTACAGGGGCGGCAAGGGCGCTTTCCTTCACAGAAAACAGCCTAAAGAGCTTGCTGACAGGATTATTAAGGACTTACAGGTTGTCACTCCCGACGCAAAAACGCCTGTCCGCCGTCTTTCGGGCGGTAACGTTCAGAAGGTGCTTGTCGGACGTGAGATTTCCTCGTCACCGACTGTTCTTATGGCGGCTTACCCCGTAAGAGGACTTGATATAAACTCCTCTTATATAATTTATAATCTTCTAAATGAGCAAAAGGAAAAGGGCGTTGCCGTTATCTTTGTCGGCGAGGACCTGGACGTGCTTATTGATTTGTGCGATAAAATACTTGTCATTTGCGGCGGAAGAGTCACGGGACTTGTTGACGCAAGAGAAGCCAAAAAGGAAGAAATCGGACTTCTTATGACAAAAGGACATACGAACGGAGGGGACTCAGATGAATAACGAAAAGGTCAAAGAGCCTAAGTTCCATATAGTCAAAAGGGACACTCTTTCCACCGTTCATTCGTGGTCAATAAGAATAGGCTCAATTGTTGCCGCGCTTATTTTCTGCGCTTTGATTATTGTCCTGCTCACGGGCGAAAATCCCTTCAGCATTTACGGAACGATGATTAAGGGCGCCATAGGCTCTTCAAGAAGAGTCTGGGGACTTTTGCAGAATGTTGCAATGCTCTTGTGCGTTTCGCTTGCCGTTACTCCTGCGTTTAGGATGAAATTCTGGAATATCGGCGCGGAGGGACAGGTGCTTATCGGCGGACTTGCAACAACGGCTTGTATGATATTGCTCGGAAATTCCTTGCCTACGCACCTTCTTATCCCCGTAATCATTATTACAAGTATGCTTGCAGGCGCTGTCTGGGCGGTAATTCCTGCAATATTCAAGGCCATTTGGAACACCAACGAAACGCTGTTCACTCTTATGATGAACTATATTGCGATTCAGATAGTTTCTTATTTCGCTTATATCTGGTCTGTCCCGAAGGGCTCGGGCGCAATTGGAATTATCAACGGCGTGTCCCACGTCGGCTGGCTTCCCGACCTGTTCGGCCAGAAATATCTGATAAACATACTTATAGTCGCCGTTTTGACTGTTGTTATTTATGTATACCTTAACTACAGTAAGCACGGATACGAAATTTCCGTTGTCGGCGAAAGTGAAAACACCGCAAAGTACATCGGCATAAATGTTAAAAAGGTAATTATAAGAACAATGCTCGTTTCGGGCGCTATGTGCGGTATTGCTGGCTTCCTTCTTGTTTCGGGAACCGACCACACGCTTACAAAGGACACTGCCGCCGGCAGAGGCTTTACGGCGATTATTGTTTCGTGGCTTGCAAAGTTCAACCCGATTTATATGGTTATTACCTCGCTTCTTATAGTGTTCCTTCAGAAGGGCGCAATTGAAATTGCTTCCGTATATGAGCTTAACGACTCGTTTTCCGACATTATTACGGGCATAATCATTTTCTTCATCATAGGCAGCGAATTCTTTATTAACTATAGAATCAAGTCAACCAAGAAGGAGGAGAATGCATAATGTTAGTATCATTTATTCACCGCGCTGTTATGCAGGGCATTCCGCTTCTTTACGGTTCAACCGGTGAAATACTTACCGAAAAAAGCGGTAACCTTAATCTTGGTATTCCCGGCATTATGTACGTCGGTGGTATTTCGGGAGTTATCGGCGCATTCCTCTATGAAAACTCACTTGCGGACAAGTCGCAGGCAAACGGTTTTCTTGCTATTATTATTCCGCTTCTGTGTTGCCTTATAGGTTCTCTTATTATGGGACTTATTTATTCGTTCCTTACTACTACCCTTAGGGCAAACCAGAATGTAACAGGTCTTGCGCTGACAACCTTCGGCGTCGGCTTCGGTAATTTCTTCGGCGGCTCGCTTATTAAAATTACGGGTTCTGCCGTTCCGTCAATTACGCTTACCGTTACAAGCGGCTTTTACTCAAAAACTCTGCCCTTTGCTTCAAAGCTCGGCTGGTTCGGAGAGGTATTTTTAAGATATAGCTTTTTGGCTTATGCGGCGGTTATTGTTGCTGTTATTGCTACGCTGTTTCTTAACAAGACAAGAGCCGGACTTTCCTTAAGGGCTGTCGGCGAAAACCCTGCCACTGCTGACGCGGCAGGCATAAACGTTAGCAGAAACAAGTATCTTGCAACCTGTATCGGCAGTATGGTAGCCGGACTCGGCGGACTTTATTACGTTATGGACTACGCAACGGGCATCTGGTCGAACGACGCTTTCGGCGACAGAGGCTGGCTTGCTATTGCGCTTGTTATCTTTACGGTATGGCGTCCGAATTTAAGTATTTTCGGCTCCATTCTTTTCGGCGGACTTTATATTGTTCACAACTATATGAACAACATAATCCCCAATATGACAATGAGTAAGCAGGAGATTATTAAAATCGCGCCTTATCTTGTAACGATTATCGTTCTCGTTATCGTTTCCGCGCGTAAAAAGCGTGAAAATCTTCCGCCTGCAAGTCTCGGACTTCCGTATTTCCGTGAAGAGAGATAATAAAGAAATTATTAAGAAAACATTTTCCTGTTGAATTTTACGTCAGAATTATATACAATGGGGAAAAGACTGTTTTGAGAGGTTAGTATGAAAGAGTATTTTAAGAGAATTTTTGACAACGTTAAATGGTGGCAGCTCGTATTCTGGTGGATTTTCCGAATTATGATGTTTGTCGCTATGTTCTTCCCGTCAAAGACATCCGAAATCAACCCGAAACAAAATATGGCGCAGATGGGCGCAAACTTTGTTGCAATGTTTATGTGGGAAATATTTATGATGTTCCCCAAAAAGACCTTTGTGCGTAATCTTCCGTCGTCAATTCAGAATATTTCAATTCCCTTTATCTGGCTTGGTGCATTCGGCGGAGCGTATCTCGGCTTCTATTACAGCATCTGGTGGTGGGACGCCGCTCTTCATGCGTTCGGCTCGCTTATCGGCGTAATCCTTTGCTATGAGGTTCTTACTGCAATTCAGAAACGCGATAAGGTTAAAATGAACGTTTCGATTATGCTTATCGCGTCTGTCGGTCTTTGCTTTGTTTTCGGCGTTGCATGGGAACTGTTCGAGTTTACCTGCGACCAGCTTCTTGAGGGCAGTGACACCCAGCACTGGAACGTACTTATGTTCCACGACGGCTACAGAAATATCTTTATGCCGAGAAATCTTGATACGGCTGACCCGAATTACGACACTCTGTACTTATTGAGAATGGCTCTTATGGATACAATGAGCGATACGGTTTGTAACGCAGTCGGCGGTATTGCAGGATACATAATTCTTAAGATTTTCCCGTACCGTCACAGGGGCAAGAACGATGTCAACAAGCTCTTTGATGAAAACAGCAAAGAAATTTCCGACGCTGTTGAAGCGGTTAAAGAGGAAAAAGTTTCCGTAAAATAAAACATAATTTTTAAAAGATGTCAGTTTGTTTTGGACTGGCATCTTTTTTATTTTTGCATAATATATATTGCTTCTTTGTTTTTGCGTTTATTTTTATCTGAAACTGGTAACAATAAAAGTGAAAAAACAGAAAGGAGAATAAAAATGACAGTAAAACGAGGAGAGGTATATTATGCGGACTTAAGTCCCGTCATCGGCTCTGAACAGGGAGGAGTAAGACCAGTACTTATTGTCCAGAATGATGTCGGAAACCGTTTCAGTCCGACAGTTATTGCGGCTGCCATCACAAGCCGTAAAACAAAAAATCCCTTGCCCACTCATATAAGCGTTAATGCGGTCAACTGCGGACTTCAGAAGGATTCGATAGTTCTTCTTGAACAGGTCAGAACGCTTGATAAAAAAAGACTTAAGGAAAAAATCGGCTATCTTGAAAATAAGGACATGGTCAGAATAAACCACGCGCTTTCAATTAGCGTCGGTTTGGGCGGCGCATACTGATAATTATTTGTTTTATACTTGTATTTTTTTGACGCATTTGTTATAATTATTCTGTTATATTACGTTTTCTCTTAAAGGAGGAGTTTTTGTGCGTAAAAAAATACTTTGTGTAATTATGAGCGCAGTGCTTCTTTGTGCTTTAATGCTTCCTGCATTTGCCGAAGAAGCGGATAACGGCTATAATCCCGTTTTAATTGTAAACGGAATTTCGGAATTTACTCTTGTAGACGGAAATGAAAATAATGTATTTCCGCTTGACAGCAGCCAGACCACCGAGCTTGTTACAAAGGTGGCTCCGTCTGTTGCGAAGTATCTTGTCGATAAGGATTCCGATGCGCTTATGGATACGCTTATTCCTGCGTTTTATGACTGGCTTTCACCGCTCACCTGTAATCCCGATGGAAGCGTTGCAGACGATGGAGTGCATCTTAAATATCAGTTTAAGGAGTCTGTTGACGTCGAAGGTATAGAGAATGTGAACTGCGCTGACGCGATGGATAAGGACCTGCTTCTTGCTACGGTTGACGCTGTCGGCGCTGACAAGGTTTATGTTTACGGGCTTGACTGGCGTCTTGACCCGATGGTAATCGCCGATGAAATCAATGAGTATGTTCAGCATATTAAGGAGCAGACGGGCTATTCAAAGGTTTCAATTGCGGCTATTTCAATGGGCGGAGTAATGGTATCCGCTTACCTTGCAAAATACGGCTACGCTGATGTAAGCCACGTTACGATGATATCTTCCGCATTTACGGGCGTTGATATGGTCGGTCAGCTTTTCTGCAAAAAGGTTGTTCTTGACGAAGCCGGCGCGCAGAGACTTGTTAATCAGCTTATCTCCATTAAAGGCGTTTCAAAGGTGCTTGAAATGACCGGACTGCTTAAGCGCCTTGTTCCGCTGCTTGGAACTCTTGTTGACGAACAGATAGACAGGGTTTATGACGAGGTTCTTATACCCATTTTTGCCTATAACCCGTCCCTTTGGTCATTTGTTGACGATGAGGTATACGATGAAGCAAAGGCGACTATGCTTGCAGGCGCAGAGGACTCATTCATTGATATAATTGACAATTACCACTATAACGTTCAGGCAAAGGCTGCCGATATTCTTAAAGGCGCAAAAGCCGCAGGCGTTAAGGTTGCAATAGTTTCAAACTATAACCTCCAGATAGCGCCCATAACCGAAAGGTCAAGCTACAGCGCAGACACGGTAATTGAAACGCGCCATACATCCGGCTTTGCAACGGTTGCAAACCTCGGCGAAACTCTCGGAGACGGTTATAAACAGGCTGTTCCTTCGTCAAAGAATTATCTTTCTTCCGACGGCGTAATTGACGCTTCAACCTGCTATCTTCCCGATAACACTTGGTTTATCAAGGATATGTATCATGTCGGTTTTGATATTGAGAGCAATAATAACGATATTTATACCTGGCTTATGACTGCAGACAAGCAGATGGATATAAATTCAAATCCTGTTTATCCGCAGTTCAATATCTATGAGGAGGACATCAAGCTGCTTCATCCGCTCGATATGCTTGCAGGCGACGTGAACCACGACGGTAAGGTTGACCTGGTTGACGCAAGGCTTGTTCTCAGGACGGCAAACGGGCTTGAAACGCTTGATACTCTCGGCGCGCTTGTTGCGGATTTCAACGGCGATAAGAGCATTACGGAAGATGATTCGCTTCTTATTATGAAAGCGGTTGCCGGCGTAGAGTAAAATAATATAAAAAATACGGAGCAGATTTGAAAAAATCTGCTCTTTTTTTGTATTTATTTGTTTTTTACTCTTTTAATTTGATAAAATATATTTTATAATATTAGTTTGAAAGGTTGTGAGTTTTTATGAGAAGGACGAAGGATACAATTGTTTCTTTTGAACGTGAGTCCGGGGAAAACGAGGTAAGAATTCCTCTGTTCTGGCGTATTATTTACGAATGGTCGGATTCACTTGTTGTTGCGATTATTGCCGTGTTCCTTGTATTTGCCTTTATATTCAGAATTGCCGCAGTTGAGGGCGCGTCTATGAACCCGACCTTAAAGGACGGCAACTGGCTTGCGGTTAAATCCATTAGCACCGATATTAAACGCGGAGATATTGTTATTATCACGCAGCCTAACGCGCTTAACGAGCCTCTTGTAAAAAGAGTTATCGCAGTCGGCGGAGATACAATTGACATCAATTTTTCCGAGGGCGCTGTTTCTGTCAACGGCGAGGTTATCTATGAACCGTATATTGCGGAGCTGACGCAAAGACAGTTTGATATCGCTTTCCCGATAACCGTTCCCGAGGGCTGTTATTTCGTTATGGGCGACAATAGAAACAATTCAATTGACAGCCGTTCAAATATAGTCGGTTTTATTAAGTACGGTTATATTCTCGGTACAGCCGAGGCTAAAATTTATCCCTTCGGAGATTTCAGAGTGGAGTAATTTCAAATGGAAAAAAAGAATGCTATAGTTGATAAGGCGTATTATTTTGTCTCCATTATAGTTCTTGCCTTTGTCATTATTTTTGTTATTTTTGCTTTTTTATTCAGAACGAGCGTGGTCAGGGGAGACTCGATGAATCCCAACCTTGTTGACGGAGAAAAGCTTATTGTCAGCGTTTTTAACTATAAACCCTCATACGGCGACGTTATTATCATTTCACAACCTAACGCAATGAACCTGAACCTTGTTAAAAGGGTAATCGCCACTGAGGGACAGACGATAGATATTGACGCTCTGGAAGGTAAGGTATACGTTGACGGAAAGGAATTATACGAGCCTTACATAATGGAACCGACCTATACCAGGGGCGACTGGGAGTATCCCATAACCGTTCCCGACGGATATGTTTTTGCAATGGGTGATAACAGAAATAATTCGACAGACAGCCGTTTTTCATCAGTCGGATTTATCCAGAATGATTATATAGTCGGCAAGGCAGTATTTAAAATGAACGGTTTTTCTTTTAAAAAGATTGTCGGTGTAGAAAATGAGTGATTTTCAGAAGCAGACTGTTCAGTGGTTTCCGGGTCATATGGCAAAGACCAGGCGGCTTATCAAGGAATGCCTTTCACAGGTCGATCTGGTTACGGAAATAGTCGACGCAAGAATTCCCGAGAGCAGCCGAAATCCGGAAATAAAGGAAATGATAGGCTCAAAGCCTCATATTATTTTGCTTAATAAATGTGACGTTGCCGACGAAAGGGCGACTGGTCAGTGGATTTCCTTTTATGAAAAGCAGGGTATAGCCGCGCTTCCCGTTGACTGCAGAAGCGGTAAGGGACTCAACAGGTTTTCCCCGAAGGTAAAGGAAATATTAAAGGACGTTATTGAAAAGAATACCGCTAAAGGAATGGTCGGAAAGCCTTTAAGAATTATGGTTGTCGGGATTCCGAACACGGGTAAATCCTCGTTTATCAACCGTATGGCAGGAGCTCAAAAGGCAAAGGTTGCCGACAAAGCAGGGGTTACAAGAAGTAATCAGTGGTTTGCAATAGGAAACGGACTTGAACTGCTTGACACTCCTGGCGTGCTGTGGCCGAAATTTGACGACCCTTCAGTCGGTGATAAGCTTGCGTTTATCGGCTCTGTTAAGGACACGGTAATTGACCTTGAATCTCTTGCGGCAAGACTTATTGGGGTCTTAAGACGCGATTATCCCGAAAGGCTGTCCGAAAGATATAAGATAACCGATTTTGAGGACTGTCAGGTCTTTGAAATAATGGATATGATAGGGAAAAAGCGCGGAATGCTTATTTCCCGCGGTGAAATAGATTACGAAAGGGTATCAGTAATGCTTCTTGATGAATTCCGTGGGGGAAAGCTCGGAAGAATTACGTTTGAAAGACCTTAAAAGATGGACTACAGTTTTGAAAAACAGGCAATTGAAAACGGCGCAAAGGTTGTTTGCGGTATTGATGAGGCAGGCAGGGGTCCGCTTGCAGGCCCCGTCTTTGCCGCCGCTGTTATTTTACCCGTTGACTGTGAAATTGACGGTCTTAACGATTCAAAAAAGCTAAGCGAAAAAAAGCGTGATTTGCTTTTTGACGAAATTATAGAAAAGGCTGTAGCTTACGGTATTGCAAGCGTTGACGAAAAGACAATTGATGAAATAAATATTCTTCAGTCGGATTTTCTTGCAATGAGAAAAGCGGTTGAGAAGCTTGAAGGAAAAGCTGATTTTGCGCTTATTGACGGAAATCAGTATCCGAATACGGGACTTAAGGAGCTTTGCATTGTAAAGGGGGACTCCAAGTCGCCATCAATAGCCGCCGCTTCAATTCTTGCAAAGGTCAGCCGTGACAGATTTATGACCGAACTTGATAAAAAGTATCCCGAGTATCAGTTTGCGCGTCATAAGGGCTACGGTACAAAGCTCCATTATGAATGTATTGAAAAATACGGTGTTTCACCCGTCCACAGAAAAACCTTTCTTAAAAAGATATTGGGTGAAAAGTGATGAATAAAGGCGATACGGGCAAATTAGGCGAGCTTGAAACGGCAAGGTATTTAAGAAAGAAAGGCTATAATATTGTTGCCGCCAACTTTCATTCCCGTTTCGGGGAAATTGATATTATCGCCGAAAATAAGAAATACCTTGTTTTCGTTGAGGTTAAAACAAGGTCCCCCGGGCAGATGTTTAATCCGTCCGATTCGGTTACGGTTTCAAAAAGAAAAAAGATTATTTCAACATCAAACGTTTTTCTTTCTCAAAATCCAACCGCTTTACAGCCCCGTTTCGATATAGCAGAGGTAATTATTGAGGACGAAACGGTTAAAAGCATTAACCTTATAGAAAACGCGTTTGATATTACGGCATATTAGTACTTAAGGAGGACTTATGAAATACATAAGCACAAGAGATAAGAATATCGGCTTTACCTCGTCGCAGGCAATTGCGAAGGGTATTTCTTCGGAGGGAGGCTTGTTTGTCCCCGAAACTATCCCTACGCTTTCGCTTGAAAAAATCAGCTCTCTTATTTCGCTCGATTACATTTCAAGAGCAAAGGAAATATTAAAGCTTTACCTTACCGATTTTACCGAAGAACAGCTTAATTATTGCGTTGAAAATGCGTATAAGAAAGGAAAGTTTTCCTCCGAAAAAATTGCTCCCACGGTAAATGTTTACGGCAACGTTAATCTTCTTGAATTGTGGAGAGGACCTACCTGCGCATTTAAGGATATGGCGCTTCAGCTTCTTCCTTATCTTCTTACCGTTTCGGCTCAAAAATCCTGTCCCGACAAAGAAATTGTTATTCTTGTCGCCACATCGGGCGATACGGGTAAAGCTGCTCTTGAAGGCTTTAAGGATGTTCCCCACACAAAAATTCTTGTATTTTACCCCGTCGACGGCGTAAGTCCCATGCAGAAGCTGCAGATGACAACCCAAGAGGGTGAAAATGTATCCGTTTGCGCAATTAAAGGTAATTTTGACGACGCGCAAAACGGCGTAAAGACAATTTTTACCAATAAAAAGATAGAGGAAAAATTCAAAGAGAATTCACTTGCGTTCTCTTCGGCAAATTCAATTAACTGGGGAAGACTTGTTCCGCAGATAGTTTATTATGTTTCCGCTTACTGCGACCTTGTTGAGCAAGGCAGTATTAAACTCGGCGAAAAGATGAACGTAACCGTACCTACGGGTAATTTCGGAAATATCCTTGCCGCATACTATGCAAAGGAAATGGGCGTTCCGATAAATAAGCTTATTTGCGCTTCAAATGCAAATAACGTTCTGACCGATTTTATCAATACCGGCGTTTACGATAAAAACAGAAAGTTTTATATGACCGCTTCTCCGTCGATGGATATTCTCATTTCTTCAAACCTTGAAAGGCTTCTTTTCCTGCTTTCGGGAATGGATGATGAAATAATCAGGGATTTGATGAATAAGCTTTCAACCGACGGAAAATATCAGGTCTCCGACAGCGTGCTTTCTTATTTGCAAAAGGATTTTGCCGCAGGCTGCTGCGACGATGAGGCAACAAAGAAAACCATTAAGGAAATTTACGAAAAATATAATTATCTTTGCGACACTCACACTGCGGTTGCAGTCAACGTTGCAAACAGTTATATTGAAAAAACGGGCGATAAAACGCCTATGGTAATAGCTTCTACGGCTAATCCGTATAAATTCTCAAAGAGCGTTCTTTCAGCCGTTAAAGACAGCATTACTTCAACCGATGAGTTTTCAATGGTTGATGAGCTAAATGAGTTCACTCGCGTTCCTGTTCCCGAACAGCTTGTAAGTCTTAAAAACAAAACGCCGAGATTCAATAACGTTACTTCCAAAGAGGATATGCCGCAGGTTGTAATGGATATGCTCGGTATATAAAAACAGTGAGGACGCTCTGCGTCCTCGGATTTTATAATCAGGTTGGCATTGGGTTGTTCTTTGTCGTTGCTTCCGTCATTTTGAAGCTTGAACATTTTGTGTCGTCGCAACAGCACGCTCCCTGATTTGCAACCTTGATTTTTTCGGCTGTGCAGGTGTCCTTGCCCTTGTGGTAAAGGCAGTTTACCGCTTCGCAGCTGATATAGTTTTTTTCTTTGTTCATTTTTTCACCTCCGCGTTTTTATTATTTGTTATTCGGAGTGCTTTTATGTCTTTATTCGCATTGGGCGACACTCATCTGTCGCTTAAAACAAATAAGCCTATGGATATTTTCAGCGGTTGGAACAATTATGTTTCGCGGCTGGAAAATAATTGGCGCGCCCTCGTAAAGGGTGAAGACACTGTTGTCGTCGCAGGTGATATTTCGTGGGAAATGAGCCTTGAAAACACAAAAGAGGATTTTGCGTTTTTAAATTCACTGCCCGGCAAAAAGATTTTTCTCAAGGGTAATCACGATTACTGGTGGGAAACCAAAACAAAAATGGAAAAGTTTTTCGAGGAAAATTCTTTTGATACAATTGAAATTCTTTTCAATAACGCGTTCCGTATCGGTGATTTTGCCGTTTGCGGAACACGGGGATGGTTTTTTGACGACGAATCTCCCGAACAGGAAAAGCTGATTTTAAGGGAGGTCGGAAGACTAAATAAGTCCATTGACGAAGCCGAAAAGCTCGGCGGCGAACCAATTGTCTTTCTTCATTATCCGCCCATTTCCCGAAACGCAAGATGTGAGGAAATATATCAGACGCTTGTAAAAAGGGGAATTAAACGCTGCTACTATGCGCACCTTCACGGCGAGGCTCATAAGTACGCTTTTCAGGGCGAAAGCGACGGTATCGTTTTTTCGCTTATTTCCGGGGATTATCTTAAGTTTTGTCCCAAATTGATAGAAAAAATAAAATAATAAAAAAAGGTGGAAATATTTGTAATCTTATGCTATAATAATTATTTGCATATATATTATTTGGAGGAATTATTAAATGAGCTTAAAATCATCAAAGAACGTTGAAACAAACGTTTATGAGCTTGAAATCACGGTTGATGCCGAGCAGTTTGAAGCTGCGGTTGAAAAGGCATACCGTAAGCAGAGAAAAAGAATTACCGTTCAGGGCTTCAGAAAGGGTAAAGCGCCCAGAGCCTTAATTGAAAAGGTTTACGGCCAGGGCGTTTTCTATGAGGACGCTTTTGACGAGCTTTATCCGGAGGTTGTCTCCGCGGCTATTGACGAGGCAAAGCTTGAAATAGTTGCTTCTCCCTATGACGTAAATATTGAAAAAATCGGCAAGGAAGGCGTTGAGTTTTCACTCAAGGTTGTTGTAAAGCCCGAGGTTAAACTCGGCAAGTACAAGGGTCTTAAGGCTGAAAAGAAGGCAGTTAAGGTTACAGCCGAGGACGTAAAGAGCGAGCTTGAAAGACTTCGTGAGCAGAACTCAAGAACAGTTACTGTTGAAGACCGCGCAGTTAAGAAGGGCGATATCGCCGTAATCGACTTTGAGGGCTTCACTGACGGTAAGGCTTTTGAAGGCGGCAAGGGTGAAAATTATGAGCTTGAAATCGGCTCTAATTCCTTTATTCCCGGCTTCGAAGACCAGATTATCGGTCATAAGGCTGACGAAGAATTTGAAATAATTGTCAACTTCCCCGGTGACTACGGCTCGGAAGAGCTTGCAGGCAAAGAGGCTATGTTCAGAATTAAGCTTCACGAAATCAAGAAGAAGGAGCTTCCTGCTCTTGACGACGATTTCGCAATGGATGTCAGTGAGTTTGATACTCTTGACGAGCTTAAGAAGAACATCAAGGAAGAAATCAAAAAGCGCCGTGAAGAAACAGCCGATATTGATTTTACAAACGAGCTTCTTGACAAGGTTGCAGATGGCATCACTGCCGAAATTCCCGACCAGATGGTTGACAGACAGATAGACTCCGATGTTGACGATTTCGGCTACCGTCTCCAGATGCAGGGACTCAGTATGGATATGTACCTTAAGTACACGGGAATGGATAACAACGCTCTTCGCGACAGCTTTAAGGAAAAGGCTCTTAAAGAGGTTAAGCTCAATCTCGCTCTTGATGAAATCGTCAAGAAGGAAAAAATTGAGGCTACCGACGAAGCTATTGAGGCTGAATATACAAAGCTTGCAGAAATGTATAATATGGACGTTGAGCAGATTAAAAAGGCTCTTCCTGCAGAAAATATCACGGGCGACATTGTCAGAGCTACCGCTATTGACGTAATCAAGTCAAATGCTGTTGCAGGTGAAAAGGCTGCTGCAAAGAAGCCTGCAGCAAAGAAGGCAGATGACGGTAAGGAAGAAAAACCTGCCGCAAAGAAGACGGCTGCAAAGAAGCCTGCTGCGAAGAAAACTGCTGCTGAAGAAAAGAAGCCCGCCGAGAAAAAGACGGCTGCTAAAAAGCCTGCGGCAAAGAAAACCGCTTCCGAAGAAAAGAAGCCCGCGGCAAAGAAAACAGCCGCAAAAAAGACAGAGGATAAATAACAGTTTAGTTTCCTCGCTTTTAACCAATAATTAACTTATACCATTTTTTAAGGAGTGATAGCTATGGCATTAGTTCCTTATGTTGTTGAACAGACTAACAGGGGAGAGAGAAGCTACGACATTTTTTCCCGACTCCTCAACGACAGAATTATCGTCCTTTCCGATGAGGTAAACGATGCAACCGCTTCGCTTGTTGTTGCGCAGCTTCTTTACCTTGAGGGTCAGGACAGCGAAAAGGATATCAGCCTTTATATCAATTCTCCCGGCGGCTCCGTAACTGCCGGTATGGCGATTTACGATACAATGCAGTACATCAAGTGTGATGTTTCAACTATCTGCATAGGTCTTGCCGCAAGTATGGGAGCTTTCCTGCTTTCAAGCGGCGCAAAGGGCAAGAGATTTGCGCTTCCCAACAGTGAAATTATGATTCACCAGCCCTCCGGCGGCGCGCAGGGACAGGCAACGGATATTGAAATTACCGCAAACCACATTCTGCGTATTAAGGCAAATCTTAACAGAATTCTTGCCGAGAATACGGGTAAACCGCTTGAGGTAATTGCTGCCGATACGGAGAGAGATAACTTTATGACTGCCGCGGAAGCAATGGAATACGGCATTGTCGATAAGGTTATCGATAAGAGATAAATTAAGTTTTCTTTCAGGAGAAAATAAGATGGCAAGAGATAATGACACAAAGGAAAAGGTGCTTCACTGTTCATTTTGCGGCAAAACGCAGAATCAGGTTTCAAAGCTTATAGCAGGACCGAAGGTTTGCATTTGCGACGAATGTATCGGTGTTTGCATGTCAATTATTGAGGAGGAGAATGTTACTAAACAGAAAACTCCGAAAAATAAATTTGACTTTTCCCGTTTGCCGACTCCCGTTGAGCTTAAGAAACAGCTTGACGAATATGTCATTGGACAGGATAATGCAAAAATAGCGCTTTCCGTTGCGGTTTATAACCATTACAAGAGAATATACAAGGGTTATCAGACCAAGGTTGATTTGCAGAAGAGTAATATTCTTCTTTTGGGTCCTACGGGCGTTGGTAAAACAATGCTTGCCCAGACGCTTGCAAAAATCCTTGACGTTCCGTTCGCTATTGCGGACGCCACCACTCTTACCGAGGCAGGATATGTCGGCGAGGATGTTGAAAACATTCTTCTTCGTCTTATCCAGGCGGCTGACTATGATATTGAAAAGGCGGAACGCGGAATAATCTATGTTGACGAAATTGACAAAATCGGAAGAAAGAGCGAGAACACCTCTATCACCCGTGATGTCAGCGGCGAGGGCGTTCAGCAGGCTCTTCTGAAAATCCTTGAGGGTACCGTTTCAAACGTTCCTCCGCAGGGAGGCAGAAAGCATCCCCAGCAGGATTTCATCCAGGTTGACACGTCCAATATTCTCTTTATCTGCGCCGGCGCTTTTGACGGGATAGAAAAGATAGTTGAAAAACGGGTTCATAATTCCTCGCTCGGTTTCAACCGCGATGTCGACACCGCAAAGGCGCAGGACACCGAAGAACTGCTCTCTCAGGTCATTCCCCAGGATTTGGTCAAATTCGGTCTTATTCCGGAGCTTGTGGGCAGAATTCCCGTTATTACGGCGCTTTCTCCGCTTGACAGGGCTGCGCTCGTAAAAATCCTTAAAGAGCCGAAAAACGCTATTGTAAAGCAATTCAAGGCGCTTCTTGATATGGACGGCGTTGAACTTGAATTTACCGATGACGCTCTTGACGCGGTTGCCGATTTGACGCTTGAGAAGAATACGGGAGCCAGGGGACTTCGCTCAATTATGGAGTCCGTGCTTATGCCCACGATGTATACTTCCCCGTCGGACAAATCCATTTCAAAGGTGATTATAACCGCAGACTGCGTAATGGGTAAGGCTGAACCGCAGATTATCAGAAATCAGAAAACAAACGCAGGCTGATTTATAAAAACAAGATAATTTCAAATAATAAAACTCAGTGCATAATAATTGCATTGAGTTTTATTTTTCTTTATGATATAATAAACCAAATGGGGTGCAGGCTTTGAAAAAGAACAATATGACCTCCTTGCAGTTTGACAAGGAGAAAAGAAAACGTAAAAAAACCTACGCAACCTTTATAATCGCATTTTTAAGCTTTTCAATTTTGCTTGCGGCAGTTTCTTTTCTGATTTTGCTCAAAAGCGTTAATTTTAAACTGAGTAATCTTGTTGACAGAAAGACTACTGCCGTAACCGAGGAGACTCAAACCGAAAGCGATACCGCGCCTGTCTCTTATTCGGGCAGCGCAAACGTGCTTACGATTTGTTCGAACAGTAACCGTGAGCTTAAGTTCTTCGGCGTGCTGTATATGGATATGAACGCAAAGCTTCTTTCGGTTCAGTCCTTTGAAACGGATACGGTAATTACCCTTGACGGAATTGAGACGGATTTTGAAAAGGTTTATTCCTCCTCCGGCGCAGAGGGACTTGTGCAGGCGGTTGAAAAATGCTACGGAGTAAAGCTTGACAGGTTTTTGGATGTCACGGAGACTAATTTTAAAAGTATAGTTTCTTATCTCGGCGATGTCGAAATTGAATCGGATGAAAAAATCAATTATAAAGGTAACGATTATATTCTTATTCTTGACGAGGGTGTGCAGTCCGCTACGGGCGACACGGTATTAAGCTATTTTAAATACCTTGACGCAGACGGAAGAAGCCGTCTTTTTGCGGATGTGCTTGATTATTATATCAACACTTCAAAGCTCACCGCCTCACAGGAAACCTTTGACCGCCTTATAAATAAGGTGAATACTAATATTTCTGCAAAGGATTTCAGCCTTTATTCTTCTACGGCGGACGCCTTCTTTAAGGATTCTCTGCGTAAAAAGACGGCTGTTATAAGTAATACAGCGGAGGTGACGGATAATGGATAAAAAGAGAATTGAAAATGCAGTAAGGGAAATTCTTATCGCTATAGGCGAAGACCCTGACAGAGAGGGTCTTGTTGAAACGCCCCAAAGAGTTGCAAGAATGTATGAAGAGGTCTTTTCAGGGCTTGAGGGAAATGCAGAAAAGCATTTGAAGCTCTTTAATGAGGGAAAGAACGATGAAATGGTAATAGTTAAGGATATTCCTCTTTACTCAATGTGCGAGCATCATCTTCTTCCGTTTATCGGAAAGGCTCATATTGCATATATCCCGTCGGACGGAAAGGTTCTCGGGCTTTCCAAGCTTGCAAGAATAGTCGATTTTTATTCAAAACGTCCCCAGCTTCAGGAAAGGCTTACTTCTCAAATTGCGGACTTTCTTGAAACAAATCTTCATCCGAAGGGCGTTGCCGTTCTTGTTGAAGCGGAGCATCTATGTATGACTATGCGAGGCATACGCGCCGCAGGAGCCGTTACAAGAACCTCGGCATTGAGAGGCTGTATGAGAAGTGACGCAAGAACCAGGGCAGAGGTAATGAGTCTTTTCGGAGGCGAATAATATGCGCTCTTTTTCCGGCTCGGGATTTTCTTTCCCGTTAGGTGAAAAAACCTACATAATGGGTATTCTTAATATTACCGACGACTCCTTTTTTGACGGCGGAAGATATACGGATGTTTCTTCCCAGTTGAAAAGGGCTAAGGAGATGTGCCGTGACGGAGCTCATATAATTGATGTCGGAGCGCAGTCAACAAGACCCGGGCATATTAAAAAAAGCGCTCAAGAGGAAATTGAGCTTCTTTCACCTCTACTTGAAAAATTGACTCAAACTGTTGATGTTCCCGTTTCTGTCGATACGTTTTATACGTCTGTCGCTCTGTTTTCGATTAAAAACGGAGCGAAAATAATTAACGACGTCAGCGGCGTTTTCAATCCCGAAATGGCTCGGATTATAAAAGAATATAACGCAGGCTGGATTATTACTCACACGGGCGGAGCCGATTCCTCAACAGCACTTGACTATAACGGAAAAACGGTTGAATGCGTCAATTCGTTTTTTGATGAAATAACCGAAAAATGCGTTTCCTTCGGTATAAATAAAAATCAGATTATGCTTGATATGGGCATTGGCTTCGGAAAAGGTTACGAAGATAATCTTGAGTTAATCCGAAATATTTCTTTTTTAAAGAGGGAAGACATAGCTCTTCTTACCGCTCTTTCATGTAAAAGGGTAATAAAGAATTCAAGCGAAGCAGACGGTGAGGACTTGCTTTTCGGTACAATTGCGGCAAATACGGCGGCTGTTATGGGAAAAACCGACTTTGTGCGTGTTCATCACGTCAGGGAAAATGCCCTTGCGCTTAAAACCGCAGACGCTTTGTTCAGGGGGTAAATATGGACTGTATCAGCGTTAAAAATCTTAAAATATTCGCTTTTCACGGTGTCAATGAATTTGAAAAAAAGGACGGCCAGTTCTTTTTAATGGATATTGACGCCTTTGTTGATTTAAGCGTTCCGTGCGCGAGCGACAATGTGGAGGATACCGTAAGCTACGCAAAGATTATTAAAACCGCGTTAAATGCTTTTACCTCACAGACGGACGACCTTATCGAACGCGCTGCTCAAAGGGTAGCGCAGGAGCTTCTTTTATCGTTTGAAAAAATCGAAAGAGTTACCGTTGAGGTCAAAAAGCCCGACGCTCCGATTAAGGCGGATTTTGATTATGTGAGCGTTAAAATTGAAAGGACAAGGCAATGAGTGAGGCAGTAATCGGCATTGGCACCAATATCGGCGACCGACTTGAGAATATAAAAAATGCTCTTGACTCGCTTTCTCTTTTACCGGGAACAAAAGTTATAAAATGCTCAAGGCTTTATGAAACTCTGCCTTGGGGATATAAAGAGCAGCAGAATTTCTATAATTGCTGTGTTCTGATTGAGACCGAGCTTTCTTCAAGGGCGCTTCTCGGCTCGCTTTTGGGTATTGAGGCGGCTCTCGGAAGAGTCAGGACAATAAAAAACGGGCCGAGGATTATTGACCTTGACCTGTTACTTTTTGAGGATGAAAGCGTTTCCGACAGGGAGTTGTGCCTGCCGCATCCGCGCATTAAGGAAAGAGCGTTTGTCCTTTATCCGCTAAAGGATTTATTTGAAAGCGGTCGCTTTAAGTCCTTTGATTTTTCACTTGCATTTGAAAATGCTGATGAAAACTCAATTATCGGTATATTATAGTTGAAAGTTATTCTAATTTGTGGTATATTTTTATTTGTTATTTTGTAATTAAAACATTTATATAAAGCTGGTTTGTTATGCACTACGTTATTATGGATTTGGAGTGGAATAACACCTACTGCAGAAGGATAGGCGGCTTTATCAACGAGATTATTGAAATCGGCGCGGTAAAGCTTGACGAACAGCTCAATATCCTCGGCACTTTTTCTCAACTGGTCAGACCCCAGATAGGAAGAAAACTGCAGAAGCGTGTTAAACAGCTTACAAATCTGACAAATGAAGAAATCAATTCGGGTGATTTGTTTGAGAATGTAATTGAACAGTTCGGCGACTGGATAGGCAAGGAGCCTACAACGGTGCTCACCTGGGCGGACGGGGATATACGAACGCTTATAAGCAATTACAGGTATTATTTCGGCACCTCGGTCTTGCCCTTTGCAGGCAGGTACGCTGACTTGCAAAAGTACTGTCAGAGCTTTATTGACGTTCCTTCGTCCCAGCAGATAGGCTTAAGCGCGGCGGCTCAAAAGCTCGGCATAAATCCCGACCTTTATCCTCATCACAGAGCGCTTGATGACAGCATTCTTTCGTGCGACTGCTTCAAAAAGGTCTTTTCTCCCGAAAAGCTCAATACTTATATAAAAATATGTGACGCGCAGTTTTATCACAGACTCGAATTTAAGCCTCACGCGATAAGCAATATCAACCATCCGCTTATTGACAAAACGCTTCTTGAATGCAAATGTATAAAATGCGGCGCCAAAGCTGAAAGGCAAACCGACTGGAAATACTCTAATCAGTATTTCAAGGCCGATTTCAAGTGCCCCGAATGCAACGCGCTTTTAAGATACGCCGTGAGGTTTAAGAAGTTCTACGACCATCTTGATATAAGGCATACAACCAGTGAAATCACCGAAACCGAAAACGTAAAAAACAGAAAACGTCATTATTACAAGCCGCGCAAAAAGGCGCAGGTAAAAAACAAGCAGTGAGAGTTAAAACTCCACTGCTTGTTTTTATTTCGGTTTTATTCCTTATTTAATAATGCGAATACGGATAATTCCGTCAACCTTTTTAAGCTCCGTAAGCGATTCCTCGGTTACGTCGCCGTCAACGTCAATAAGCGTGTAAGCGTATTCGTTCTTTGACTTGTTGACCATATTGTCAATGTTAATTCCGCCTGCGGAAACTGCCGGAAGAATTGCGCTGAGAACATTCGGTATGTTGCGGTGGATAATTGCAACCCTCGTTCTATGGCTTCTGGGAGCTTCAACATTCGGAAGATTAACCGAATTCTTAATATTTCCGTTTTCAATGAAATCACGAAGCTGCTTGACAGCCATAACCGCGCAGTTGTCCTCTGATTCGGGAGTGGAAGCGCCGAGGTGGGGGATAGCTATAACTCCCGATACGCCGAGTAAATCCGCAGTCGGGAAATCAGTTGCGTAGGAAGCTACCTTACCCGTGCCGAGAGCCTCGATAATATCGTTGGAGTTTACAAGAGCGTCTCTTGCAAAATTGAGAATTCTTACTCCGTTCTTCATCTGGGCGATGGCTGCGGCATTTATAAAGTCTTTGGTGCTCTCAAGAAGCGGAATGTGAATAGTGATATAATCGCATTCCTTATAAATATCCTCTACAGACGGAGCGTGAATAATTGAACGCGAAAGGTTCCAAGCGGCGTCAACCGAAAGATACGGGTCATAGCCGTAAACCTTCATACCGAGCTTTTCCGCGGCGTTTGCAACAAGAATACCAATTGCGCCAAGACCGATTACGCCGAGCTTTTTGCCCTTGATTTCAGGACCTACAAAAGCCGATTTGCCTTTTTCAACCTTCTTGCCTACCTCGTCCTCGCCCTTGAGAGTCTGAACCCATTCAATGCCGTTGACAATTTTTCTTGAAGAGAGGAACAGTCCGCAAAGAACAAGCTCCTTGACCGCATTTGCGTTTGCGCCGGGAGTGTTGAAAACTACGATTCCCTGTTCGCTGAAATCCTTAACGGGAATGTTGTTGACGCCAGCGCCGGCACGGGCAACTGCGAGCGTCTTTTCGCTCATCTTCATTTCGTGCATTGAAGCCGAACGGACGAGAACTGCGTCGGGATTTTCGATTTCTGCGTTGCAGTTATATTTTTCGTCAAACTTTTCAAGACCTGTTTCGCTGATTTTATTTAAAGTCAAAATATCATACATAACAATAACCTCTTATGAATTATTCTTTTCAAACTCTTTCATAAAGTTTACAAGCTTTTCAACGCCCTCGTAAGGCATTGCGTTGTAAATGGAAGCGCGCATACCGCCGACTGTTCTGTGTCCCTTAAGGTTTACAAGACCTGCTTCGGTTGCTTCCTTTACAAATTTTGCGTTAAGCTCTTCGCTGTCGGTAACAAACGGAACGTTCATAAGTGAACGGTCTTCCTTAACAACCGTGCCCCTGAACATCTTGCTTTCGTCAAGATAATCGTAAAGAAGCTTTGCTTTCTTTTCGTTTCTCTCTTTCATTGCTTCAAGTCCGCCCGTTCTCTTGATCCACTCAAGAACAAGCTTACAGATATAAATTGTATAGCAGGGGGGAGTGTTGTAAAGCGAGTCTGCGTCTGCCTGTATTTTATAGTTAAGCATTGTCGGAGTGATATCTCTTGCGTTACCGAGCAAGTCCTCGCGGATTATTGCAATAACAAGACCTGCGGGCGCAACGTTCTTCTGCGCACCGCCGTAGAGCATACCGAATTTCGAAACGTCAATAGGCTCCGAAAGGAAGCAGGAGGAAATGTCAGCGATAAGCGGAACGTCGCCTGTATCGGGCAGCTCATGATAAACAGTACCGTAGATAGTGTTGTTCATACAGATATAAAAATAATCTGCGTCGGGTGTGAATTCGCTCTTGTCAAGCTTCGGAATATATGAAAAGGTCTTGTCAGCGGAAGAAGCAACAGCCTTAACTTCGCCGTATTTCTGCGCTTCCTGATAAGCCTTTTTAGCCCACTGACCGGTGATAACGTAATCAGCCTTGCCGCTGCCGTTCATAAAATTAAGCGGAATAGCGGAAAACTGTGCCGAAGCGCCGCCCTGAAGGAAAAGGACCTTGTAGTTATCGGGAATGTTCATAATTTCACGAAGAAGCGCCTCGGCGCCCTTAATGATTTCATCGTAGACCTTTGAACGGTGGCTCATTTCCATAACGGACTGGCCGCTGCCGTTGTAATCGAGCATTTCGTCCGCAGCCTGCTTGAGAACCTCCTCGGGCAACATTGAGGGACCTGCAGAAAAATTGTAAACTCTTGACATAATATGCCTCCTATTATTTATTACACAAAAGAGTATATCAAAGGGGAAAAGCATTAGTCAACGAATTGACAAACTTTTAACAAACTTTCGGAGGGTTAAACATAATTTTCACTGAAAGTTATGATATTTTTTTAACAATGTTACAATGAATTTTTATCATATTGAAAAAAGGGTATTTATAATACTTTTTTACTTGACGAAAGGTGTAATATATTGTATAATAAAAGCACTTTAGCGATTAAAAGCGTTAAAAGATAAAAGCTTTAAAGGAGTAAATTAAAAATGGACAACCTTAGCGTATGGATTACAATTGCCGTTTATGTAGTGGCTTTAGTCATTATCGGCATTGTAACGGGTAAAAAAAGTAAAAGCGTTGCGGACTTTACCGTCGGCGGAAGAAAGGCAGGCGCGTGGCTTTCCGCGCTCTCTTACGGCACTGCGTACTTTTCCGCGGTAATGTTTGTCGGCTACGCCGGAAAAACCGGTCTTTCCTTCGGACTGTGGGGCATTCTTGCAGGTCTCGGTAACGCCGTGTTCGGCTCTCTTCTTGCCTGGCTCGTTCTGGCAAGAAAGACTCGCGATGTCTCCGCCCGACTTAAAATTCAGACTATGCCGCAGTTCTTTGAAACCCGTTACGGCTCAAAGGGAATGCGCACTTTTTCCGCTGCGGTTATTTTCATATTCCTGATTCCGTACTCTGCGTCGGTTTATTCAGGTCTTGCTTCAATTGCAAAAATACTTCTCGGCATTGACGACGCTGTATTCCTTATAATTATTGCGGTTCTTGCAATGCTTATTATACTCTTCGGCGGTTATCTTGTTCAGGCAAGAGCCGATTTCGTTCAGGGAATTGTTATGATGATAGGCGTTACGCTTCTTATTGTATGCGTTGTACGTTCCCGTCAGGTTGGCGGTATTGAGGGTCTTATTGAATACGCCAAGACCGACGCAGGACTCCCTGCTCTTAACGGCAGTCAGTGGGTAGCTCTTATGGCAACTGTGCTTATGACAAGCTTCGGTACCTGGGGACTTCCGCAGATGATTTCAAAATATTTCGGAATCAAGGACGACAACCAGGCAAAAAGGGGAATTGTCATTTCAACCTTCTTCGCCTTCCTTGTTGCAGGCGGCGGATACTTTATAGGTTCTCTTTGCCACAGGTTTTACACGGTCGGAAAGGATATGCCCGAAATTGCGGATGAAATTGTTCCCCAGATGCTTAAGGATTCCGCCCTTCCGTCAATTCTTCTCGGCGTAATAATTGTTCTTTTACTTTCCGCTTCAGTTTCAACGCTGTGCTCCGTTACTCTTTCTGCGGCTTCGGCTTTGAGCATTGACCTTGTTGCAAATAAGGCGAAAAAGAAATTGGACGACAATAAAAAAGGACTGCTCACGAAGCTGTTCTGCGTACTTTTCATTATTCTTTCCTATGTTGTTGCAAATACTAAAACCCCTATTCTTGATATGATGAGTTATTCGTGGGGTATTATTTCAGGTTCATTCCTTGCTCCTTATCTTCTTGCTCTTTATTATAAAAAGCTCAATAAAATCAGCGCTTGGGCAGGAATTCTCACGGGCTTCTTTATTGCTCTTGTTCCTGCTACCTGCAAGGTGCTTAATCTTTGCGGAAATAACAGCGAAACCGTTCTCAAGCTTATGGGACAGGGACCGCTTTACGCTTGCATTGCAATGATTTCTTCAATTTGCGTTTGCATTATCTTCAGTCTTTTAACCAAAAAGACAACCGATGAAAAAGTGACTGATTTCTTTTATAACGGAACTGTTGAAGAAGAAGCATAATCGGTTGACTCATTTTAATTTTTATGTTAAATTATATTGAATAATCTTTAAGAGGTTGAATTGAAATGCCCATTACTCAGATTCTTGAAAAAAACAGCGAATTATACGGAAACGAGGTCTGCCTTGTAGAGCTTAATCCCGATATTCAGGAAAAGCACCGCGTTACATGGAAGGAGTTTTCGCTTATTGAGCCGCAGAACGGCTCCGCTTTCAGACGCGAAATCACATGGAACGTGTTTAATGAGAAAGCTAACCGTTTTGCAAACCTTCTTTTAAGCAGGGGAATAGGAAAGGGCGATAAGGTCGCTATCCTTATGATGAACTGCCTTGAATGGCTTCCTATTTATTTCGGCATTCTCAAAACCGGCGCAATAGCCGTGCCCTTTAATTTCCGGTACGACACGGATGAAATCAAGTACTGCGCCGAGCTTGCCGAGGTTGATATAATGGTTTTCGGCTCTGTGTTTATCGGAAGAATTGAGCCTATTGCGGACGAGCTTAGCAAAAAATGCCTTCTTCTTTATGCAGGCGAGGGAAACTGTCCGTCATTTGCCGACAGTTATTCGGAGCTTACTGCAAACGCTTCAAGTAAGAATCCCGAAATTATTCTTAACGATTCGGATGACGCCGCTATCTATTTTTCATCGGGTACAACGGGCTTTCCGAAAGCTATTTTACATAATCACGAAAGTCTTATGCACTCCGCAAAGTGCGAGCAGGCTCACCACGGTCAGACTCACGATGATGTATTTTTGTGCATTCCGCCCCTTTATCATACGGGCGCAAAAATGCACTGGTTCGGAAGCTTTCTTGTCGGCGGTAAGGCAGTGCTTTTAAAGGGCACAAAGCCCGAATATGTGCTTGAAGCGGTTTCAAATGAGAAATGCACAATTGTCTGGCTTCTTGTTCCGTGGGCGCAGGATATACTTGACGATATTGACAGCGGAAAAATCGACCTTTCAAAATATGAGCTTTCCCAGTGGAGGCTTATGCACATAGGCGCTCAACCGGTTCCGCCGAGTCTTATCAAGCGCTGGAAAAAGGTCTTTCCGCATCATCAGTACGACACGAACTACGGTTTAAGCGAGTCCATCGGTCCCGGTTGTGTACACCTGGGAGTTGAAAATATCGACAAGGTCGGTGCAATAGGCGTTGCAGGTTACGGCTGGCAGACAAAGATAGTTGATGCAAACGGGAATACTGTTTCACGCGGAGAAATCGGCGAGCTTTGCGTTAAAGGACCGGGCGTTATGACCTGTTACTACAGGAATGAAGAAGCGACAAATGAGTGCCTTAAGGACGGCTGGCTTTATACGGGCGATATGGCAAAGGAGGATGAGGACGGCTTCATTTTCCTTGTTGACCGTAAAAAGGACGTCATTATCAGCGGCGGCGAAAATATATATCCCGTCCAGATAGAGGATTTCCTTCGCCAGATGAATGAGATTAAGGATGTTGCCGTAATCGGTATGCCCGACCAGAGACTCGGTGAAATATCGGCGGCGATAATTGAGGTCAAGGAAGGCTTTACCCTGACCGAGGATATGGTCAATGAATTCTGCCTTAAAATTGCAAGGTATAAGAGACCGAAAAAGATTATTTTTGCAGACATTCCCAGAAATCCGACGGGTAAAATTGAAAAGCCCGTGCTTCGTAAAATGTATTGCGTAGATAATCTTGTTGCAAGAGAAAACGAGTCATAATTTAACAATTGTAGGGGATGGCGTCCTCGACATCCCGTTGTCGCTTTTGGCGACAATTGCACGCTTTCGTGCAACATCGAAAGAAAGCCATAGCCCTACGATATACTTTTAAAGCAGGAGATAAGAAATGAAAAAACTTATGTTAGGCAATGAAGCGGTTGCGCGCGGACTCTATGAAGCAGGACTTCGTGTTGCTTCAAGTTATCCGGGAACTCCGAGCACGGAAATAACCGAATGCGTTGCAAAGTATGACGAAATATACTCCGAATGGGCGCCGAATGAAAAGGTGGCTATGGAAACGGCTATCGGCGCTTCTATTGCCGGAGCAAGAAGCTTTTGCGCAATGAAGCACGTCGGTCTTAACGTTGCTGCGGACCCGCTTTTCACGGTTTCCTATACGGGCGTAAATGCAGGTATGGTTATTGCGGTTGCAGATGACCCGGGTATGCATTCTTCCCAGAATGAACAGGATTCGCGTCACTATGCAAAGGCTTCGAAAATTATGATGCTTGAGCCGTCCGACTCGGGAGAATGCCTTTCCTTTGCCAAAAAGGCGTTTGAGCTTTCGGAAAAATTTGATACGCCCGTTATTTTAAGGCTGACAACAAGAATTGCCCACTCAAGAAGCGAAGCCGAAATCAGCGACAGAGTTGACAACGGTCTTAAGGAGTGCGTCAAGGATCCCCAGAAATATGTTATGATGCCTGCCATGGCTATTAAACGCCATATCGTTGTTGAGCAGAGGATTAAAGATCAGACCGAATGGGCTGAAACAACAGATTTGAACACCGTTGAATATAACGATAAGAAAATCGGCGTTATTGCTTCGGGTATTTGCTACTGTTACGCAAAGGAAGCTCTCGGCAAGAACGCTTCTTACCTTAAGCTCGGTTGTGTTTATCCGCTTCCTGTTCAGAAGATTAAGGACTTTGTTTCAAACTGTGAAACGGTTTACGTCCTTGAAGAATTAGACCCGTTTATTGAGGAGCACTGCAGGATTAACGGTATTAACGTAATCGGCAAGGAGAAATTTACTCTTCTCGGCGAGTACTCCCAGGGTCTTATCCGCAAGGTTATTTTGGGAAAAGACGTTGAAAACGTCAAGACTGACCTTGAAATTCCCGGACGTCCTCCCGTGCTTTGCGCAGGCTGTCCGCACAGAGGACTTTACTACGCGTTAAAGAAGTTAAAGGTTGCCGTCAGCGGCGATATCGGTTGCTATACTCTCGGCGCTTTACAGCCCCTCGGAATGGTTGATACCTGTGTTTGTATGGGCGCTTCCGTTTCGGGACTTCACGGCAGAAATAAGGCAAATCCCGAAAATGAAACGAAATCCGTTGCGGTTATCGGCGACTCAACCTTTATGCATTCGGGTGTTACCGGACTTATTGATATTGCTTATAATCAGTCGAATTCAACCGTTATTATTCTTGATAACAGCATCACGGGTATGACGGGCCATCAGGATAATCCCACAACCGGTAAAACCATAAAGGGCGACCCGACAACCGCAGTCAGCCTTGAAAAGCTGTGCAATGCAGTCGGTATTGACAGGGTAAGGGTTGTCGACCCGTATAATCTTAAAGAATGTGAAGACGTTATCCGTGAGGAAATCAATACTCCCGAACCGTCCGTTGTTATTTCAAGAAGACCCTGCGCTCTTCTTAAATATGTTAAGCATAATCCGCCTTTAAAGGTGAATGCCGATAAATGCACGGGTTGTAAGATGTGTATGAAAATCGGCTGTCCGGCTATCAGCATAAAGGACAAAAAGAGCGTAATTGACTTTACGCAGTGCGTTGGCTGCGGTGTATGTACGCAGATGTGTAAGTTCGGCGCAATTGAAGGAGGTGCGAAGTAATGCAGACTAAAAGCGTAATGATAGTTGGCGTCGGCGGTCAGGGAACATTACTTGCCTCTCGACTTCTCGGCGCGGCTTTGCTAAACTCCGGTTTTGAAGTTAAGGTCAGTGAGGTTCACGGAATGAGTCAGCGCGGTGGCTCAGTTGTAACCTATGTAAAATACGGCGACGAGGTCGCTTCTCCCATTGTCGGACCCGGGGAAGCGGATTTGATTTTAGCCTTTGAACAATTGGAAGCGGCAAGATGGCTTCCCTATCTTAAAAAAGACGGTAACATTATTGCAAATACCCAGAAAATTGATCCGATGCCGGTTGTAATCGGCACTGCGGTCTATCCCGACGGAGTACTTGAGGCAATTGAAAAAACGGGCGTTAAGCTTACCTCTATTGACGCTTTGACATTAGCGGTTGAAGCAGGCTCGCCCAAGGCGGTAAACGTCGTTTTAATCGGCGTTATGGCGTCAAAAATGGATTTACCGAAAGAAACCTGGATAGAAGCAATAAAACAAACAGTCCCCGAAAAGTTCCTTGAGATGAACTTGAAGGCATTTGAATTAGGTTATAATAATTAAAAATCTTTTTTGTTGATGGAAAAATAAAACAGTAGGGGCGGATATCATCCGCCCGAAAAAAACGGACAGTCAACCGACTGTCCGTTTTTTGTACCATATTTTTCTATATTATTGTGTTATAATACGAAATATGTTAAAATAATATTCGATTAAAGGTAATTGGTGAGAGCAGATATGAAACTGAAATATATAGGAGAGAGCTTTGGCGTAGATTCTTTAACCGACGGTAAAATATATGAAGCAAAAGAAGAAAACGGAATGTATCGAGTTCTTGATGACAGTGGAGAAGACTATCTTTATTCAAAGGTTAATCCTGCGCCGCTTGATGGCAGCAGTAACGGAGGATATTGGGAGATAATTGAAGAATAAAAAATATTATATTATTTTTTAATGAGGTGAAACCGTGCTTGAATTTATTCTCGGCAGGGCAGGAAGCGGAAAAACAAAATATGTCCGCCGAATGCTGACGGATAAACTGAATAATAATGAAAAAAATCTGCTTCTTTTGGTACCCGAGCAGTTCTCGTTTGAAAGCGAAAAAATGCTGCTTTCTTCAGTCGGAGCAGAAAAAATGATGAATATTCAGGTGTTAAGCTTTTCCCGTCTTGCAAACGGAGTAATTGAAAATACGCCTTATTTCTCTATGCCGAGAATTGATGACGGCGGCAGGGCGGTGCTTTTGCGCCTTGCGCTTGATGCGTTAGGCGATAAGGTAAAAATATATAAAAAGTTCAAATCGAATTTCAACGGTCTTTCCTCGCTTCTTTCATTTATTCAGGAGATGAAGCAGTGCGAGGTTTCGCCGTCGGATTTAAGCGATAAAACCGATTCTGTAACCGGTATCCTTTCCGAAAAGCTAAAGGAGCTTTCTCTTATTTTTGAAGCCTATGACGCTTTTACTTCCGACGGTTATTTTGACGATTATAATTTGCTTACTGTTGCAAACGCTTACTTTACCGAAAACGGTTTCTTTAAAGGAAAAACCGTAGTTCTTGACGCGTTTACGGGTTATACTGCGCAGGAAATGAAGATAGTTGATACTATTCTTAAGCAGGCGAAGGACGTTTATATTACTCTTTGCGCGGACTCCTTTGACGGGTATGACGAGTACTCTCCCTTTGCATTTATAAATGCTACGGCAAAGAGAATCGTATCGTTAGCCGAAAAGAATAATGTTGAAATGAAAAAGACGGTTCTTGTAAATAAAGACAAAAACCGTTATACCGAGGACCTTGAATATCTTGAAAAGAACCTATATTCAGATTCTTTCGAGAAGTATTCGGGTAATGAAGAAAACATTTCAATTATCAGGTGTCCGAGTCGATTTGACGAGTGTAGAGAGGTGTCACGTGAAATAAAACGCCTTATGCGTGAAGAGAATGTGCGTTGCCGTGATATAGCCGTATTTGAGCGTACGTCAGGCACATACGATAAAACTCTTTCGTATATGTTCAAAAAGTACGATATCCCGTATTTTGAAGATGAAAGAATGCCAGTTTCGAATAATCCTCTCGTAATGGCTGTGCGCTATGCGCTTCGTATCGCTTCAAGGGGAATGGATACGGACAGGATTATCTCTTTGCTTAAAACGGGTATGACCTCTCTTTCCGACGCGGAAATTTCGCTTCTTGAAACCTACTGCTATGTGTGGAGCATTAAGGGAAGCGAATGGAAAAAAGAATGGATAAACAGCCCTGACGGGTTTAATTCAAAAATTGACGAACAGGCTGAAAAAGAGCTTGAAGAAATAAATAATTTAAGAAAACAGGTTTACTTATGGATAAATTCGTTCCTTCTTTCCTTTAAGGACGTGGACGGAAAACAGAAGAGCGAGGCAGTTTACGGTTTTCTTAAAAATATCGGCGCGGATAAAAGTCTTTGTTCACTTGCTCATTTTCTTTCCGACAGGGGACAGAGCGCGGTTGCGCTTGAGCAGGAGAGAGTATGGAATACTTTAATGGATATTCTTGACAGCCTTGCTGTTGTTATACCTAACGAGTCTGTTTCCGCCTCGCGTTATACCGAGCTTTTTGAAATATTTATTTCTTCACGGACTCTCGGAACAGTTCCGCAGGGACTTGACAATGTTGCCGTTGCTGACGCGCAGAGAAGCCGACTTTCTTCTCCGGACTACCTTTTCGTTCTCGGACTTAATGACGGCGAATTTCCCAAAGACAGACCGAATAACGGCATTTTTACCGAAAGTGAAAGACGTATTCTTACTGAAAACGGACTTGAAATTCTCCCTGCCTGTGACGGACGCTTTGCAGAGGAGAGGTATATTGCCTATCATGCGATTACGAGCGCTTCAAAACGGCTTTATCTTTTATATAATTCGGGTTCTTCCGAAAGCGGTACGGACGCCCCCTCGGAGGTCATTGAAAAAATAAAAGAGATTTTTCCATTTGTTACGGAAAAGCAAAGCAGTCAAAACAATTCTCTTAACGATATCGAAAGTGAAAAGTGCGCTTTTTCCCTGCTCGCTTCAACCTGGAACGAAAAAAGCGATTTTTCTTCCGAAATCAAAGGATATTTTTCCTCGCGTGAGGATTACAGCGGCGTGCTTGACGCTATGAAAAGAGTTTCGGGCGCAGATAAAAGAGAAACAAGAATTGTCAGTAAGGATACTGCGAGAAAGCTGTTTAAAAATGATATGTATCTTTCCGCTTCAAGGGTGGAGGAGTACTATAAATGTCCCTTTAAGTATTTCTGCCGTTACGCTCTTTATGTAAATGCGCTAAAAAAAGCCGATATTGACGCTTCCTTCAGCGGAACGATTATCCACCATTGCCTTGAGGTGATGATTAAAAAGCACAAGAGAAGTATTGCTGATTTATCCTCTTCACAGCGTAGAAATGAGGTCAGGAGGATACTTGACGACTTCGCAAAGGAAAATATGGATTCAAATAACGGAAGAACCCAGAAATTCCTTTATAATTATAATTTCCACGTCGATATAGTCTGCCGTCTTCTTGACAGACTTATTGACGAATTTCGTTTCAGCGATTTTACGCCCGTTGAATTTGAGCTGCCCATTCGCGCGGACGCCGACGTTCAACCTTATGAGGTTGCCGCTTCGGACGGAAGCAGGGTTCGAATTAACGGATATATTGACAGAGTTGACCTTATGCAAAAGGACTCAAAAAGCTATGTTCGAATTGTCGACTATAAGAGCGGCTCAAAGAAATTTGATAAAAGCGATATTGATTTCGGACTTAACTGTCAAATGTTCATTTATCTTTTTGCTCTTTGGAAAAACGGCGGAAAGCTTTTCCCGAATTTTGTTCCCTCGGGAGTATTGTATTTCAAGGCAAAGGATATGTTTTCCGATGTAGATACCTCAATGTCGGAGGAGGATAAACAAAACGCCGCGTCCGAAAATAAGACGATGAGCGGCGTTGTGCTTAACGATGACGAGGTAATACTGGGTATGGATAAAAATGACAGCGGCGTGTTTATCCCTGCCACTACCTCAGATAAGAGTAACGCAATTAGCCTTGAGGAGTTTGAAAGATTCCGTACGGTCATTGAAGAAGCGATTTCACAGATGGCTGTCAGGCTTCACGAGGGAGAAATACCGATTTATCCCACAAAGCACGGTAAGTCTTATGATAAGATTTGCGATTATTGCGACTATAAGTTTGTTTGCGGTATAGATGATAATGACGCGCGCAGAACTAACGCAAAGGAGGAGGTGACCGAGCTTGAGTATTGAGTGGAATGAAAGACAAAAGGACGCCATTGTTTCAAGAAACGGTACGGTGCTTGTATCTGCTGCGGCAGGAAGCGGAAAGTCTGCAGTACTTGTTGAAAGGGTCATTGAGCGCCTTTGCGACGAAGAAAACAAGTGCTCTGCCGACAGACTGATGATAGTCACCTTCACCAATGCTGCCGCCTCGGGTCTTCGCCATAAAATCAACAAAGCGCTTTCGGAAAAGATTAAGGAGAACCCGAACAGCAAATATCTTGTTAAGCAACAAAGATTACTCTCAAGCGCTGTTATCGGCACTATGGACAGCTTTTGCGGTTCGCTTGTGCGTGAAAACTATTTTCTTTGCGATATAGACCCTGATTTTCGCATTCTTGACAATGCGCAGGAAAAGATACTTAAAAGCAACGCTATAGACACCGTTCTTGAAAAATACTATACGGAAAAAGAGCAGAGCTTTATTGACCTGCTTGAGCTTTTCGGCTCGGATAAAAACGATTATACGCTTATTGAAAACGTTGATAAGTGTTACGAGTACGCAATTGCTTATCCGACTCCTGAGAAATGGATAGATTCGCTTATCAGCGAATATGACAGCAGCGTCAAAATTACCGATTCTGCTTCGGGCAGAGCAGTCATGAACGACCTTTTGCTCAGGTTTAATAAATACATTGAGGTTCTTGAAACGGCAAAAGGCTTCTGTGTCGGTATTGATCTTCTTGAAGAAAAATATATTCCGATAATTGAGGAAAACTTAAGCCTTTGTATGCGTCTTTTGTCGCTGTGTGAAAACGGCGAGTGGGACCTTCTTCGAAATGAGCTTTATGACGTAAGCAAATACTTTAAAAGTATGCCGTCTATAAGAGAACCCGAGGTCAAGGACCTTTACGAAAAGAGTCAGGCTCAAAGCATGCGAAACAGCGTAAAGAAGGCTCTTGTTGGTTTGTACTCTCAAATGCCCGTTTCCCAGGAGCAGTACAGGCGTGACTGCGACAGCTTAAGACCGGCTCTTTGCTGTTACGCTTCTATTGTTAAGGAGTATTATTACGAATTATTAAGACTTAAAAAGGAAGAAAACGCCTACAGCTTTTCGGATATCAGCCATACGGCATTACAACTGCTTATTGACGAAAACGGCAATAAAACCCCTCTTGCAAAAGAGCTTACGGAAAGATTTGTTGAAATACTTATTGACGAGTATCAGGATACAAACGAAGCCCAGGACAGGTTGTTTACGGCTATTTCAAGGGACTCGAATAACCTTTTTATTGTCGGCGATGTTAAGCAGAGCATTTACCGCTTCAGAAAAGCTATGCCCGAAATTTTTATCAAGCGAAGAGACGGCTACGGTAAATATGACAGAAAAAAGGATAACTACCCTTCAAAAATTTTCCTTGACTCAAATTACAGAAGCCGCAAGGATGTTATAGATACCGTCAATTTTGTTTTCAGCCGTATAATGAATAAAAAGACGGGCGATATTGAATATAACGAGGATGAATTTTTGAATTTTAAGGCGGATTATGATGAAAAAAGCGTGCCTTGTGAAATTCATTTTCTCAAAAAAGACGAAAACGGCGAAATGATTTCGGAGGAACAGCACGTCGCAAATCAGATTAAACAGATGGTCGATTCTCGCTTTCAGATAAAGGAGGACGGCGTTTACCGCGATATTCGTTATTCGGATATTTGCATCCTTCTTCGTTCCGTAAGCAAGCACGGTCAAGGCTTTGTTTCGGCGCTCAATAAAATGGGAATTCCTGCGTTCAGCGACTCAAACGAAAGCTTTTGCGACCAGTATGAAATAGCAGTTATCCTTTCTCTTTTAAAAACCGTGGATAATCCGCTTGATGACCTGTCACTGCTTACAACTCTGTATTCGCCTATGTACGGCTTTACGCCGGATGAGCTTGCCGAAATACGTCTTGAGGGTGACGACAAGCACCTATATTCCTGTCTTAAAAAGTATGCTTCTCATAACGAAAAGGCAAAAAGATTTCTTGAGGAAATTTCCGAATTCAAGCAGTACAGTGTTATTTACCCGACAAGTGAAATGCTTTTAAGAATTTATGAGCAAACCTCCTTTGACGATATTGTTCGTACAATGCTTGAAGGGGATAAGCGCGCGGATAATCTTATTCACCTTGCCGAATTTGCTCAAAGCTTTGAAGAAAAAGGCTCGTTCGGTCTTGCTGAATTTATAAGATTTGTTTCCCGTGTAACGGAATCGGGCGGAGATATTCCGTCGGATTCGTCACGCGGAAATACGTCAAACAGCGTGCGCATAATGACAATTCATAAGAGTAAGGGACTTGAATTTCCCGTTGTTTTCATTCCAAAATGCAACTATAATCCAAGGGAAACCGAAACTAACAAGGCTCTTGTAAAGCTCAATTCAAAAACGAAGCTCGGCGTTATGCGTCACGACAGAGATAAGCTTTACAGGTATAACACGCTTCAGTATGCCGGAACTAAAATACAGAACAAATACGATGATGTTTCCGAAAAGCTACGGGTGCTGTACGTCGCAATGACAAGGGCAAGGGAAAAGATGATTTTTGTAATTCCCGACGGTAACGCGAAGTACCGTTTCAATATGTCGAACGTTATTTCCTCGCTTCTTTATAACGGTGCGCCGAATGCAATTGATATAATTGACAGGGATGTTTTTTCAAACTGGATTCTATCGATGGCGTTTATTTCGTCCGGATGTGAGCAGTTGAGAAGGGAAACAGGCGCTTTAATAGACAGCAGTTTTATTAAAAAAGCCGACTTTTTGACATTTAAATCATTTTTACCCGAAAAGCAGGAGGAGAATGAGCCTTCCGTTCAGGATGAAGAAAAACAGCCCGACAGAGCGTTTGTAAATGAGCTTGAAAGCAGAATAAACTATGTTTATCCCTATAAGGCTCTTACAACGGTTGCGGCAAAAAGAACTGCCTCGGGCTTTAACGAGGAAACCGTAAACGATGAATTCTTTGCGAATGAAAAGCCTGCGTTTATGGGCAAGCAGAGCTTTACGCCTGCGCAAAGGGGAACGCTAACGCACTTGTTTATGGAAAAATGCGATTTTTCGCTTGCTTTCAAAAATGTCAAAGAGGAAATTGAAAGACTCGTTTCCGACGGCGTATTCACTCCCGAACAGGCAAAGGCAGTAAACGAAAAAGCGCTTGAAAAATTCTTTAAGAGCTTTTTGTATGAAAGAATACGTAATTCAACCGATGTTTACAGAGAACAGCAGTTTACTGTAAGTCTTCCTGCTTCATTTTTTGAAAACGAGCTTCAGACTGAAGAACAGGTGGTCGTTCAGGGAAAAATAGACTGCTTCTTTATTGAAAATGATAAGGCGGTTATAGTTGATTACAAGACTGACCGCGTAACTGACGGAGAGGAGCTTAAGGACAGATACTTTACGCAAATGATTATTTATAAACAGGCTGTAGAACAGTTTACAGATAAAAAGGTTAATGAGGTATTGCTGTATTCTTTCAGTCTTGACGAAGCGGTAAAATGTATTTAAGCGAATAATAAAAGAAAACCCCGGGAGATTAACTCTCGGGGTTTAGGTTTGTTAAAAGAAATTATTCTTCTGTTTCTTCAGCGTCATCTGCTTTTCCTGCACGTCTTGCAACAAGCTCGTCAAGGATTCTTGTGTGTTCCTTATCTGTAAGAGCATATTTAAGAGTGGGAATAGCTGCAAGTGCCATACCTATTGCCGGCGGGATTGCAACAAGGAAGAACAGTGCCGCGGCAAACTTACCGTCGTTATATGTCTTGAAGTTTTCGCCGTTGATAAGAGCGTTGTTAAGAATTGCAATGTTCTTATCCGAGAAACCGACAAATGCGTAAACAGCACCCGAAATAAGCGATGCAATACCGGCGGAAAGCTTTGTGATAAAGGACTGACCGGAGAAGAATACGCCGTCGGGACGAATGCCGTTGTTATATTCTTCATAGTCAACGCAGTCAGCTATCATTACGCTCTGGAGAACGTTCAGAGAGCCCATTGAAGCGCCTGCCATGAAGAAGAGAATGCTCATAACTATCATACCGAGCCATGTGACGATACCGTCAGCAGTGCCTCTTCTGTAGAGAATGAAGAAGATGAAGATAAGAGCAAAGGGGATAGCGCCGACAAGTGTGAAGAAGTTATAAAGTGTTTTCTTTTCAAACTTCTTGATAAGCTTCGGAACAAAGAGCGGGAAGCCGATCATACCGCCGAACAGACCGATAACAAGAATGCCTATCTTCAGAAGAAGTCCGATTACGTTATCGCCCGAAAGGGTAGCGCCGATGTCATTATTAAAGAAATAATACATAATAAGCGTCATTGCAACAATGCCGAGAAGCTGAATCGGGCTACGAAGGATACCTGAAATGAGTATCTGTCTGAAAGGCTTGTTGCCGAACATAATCTTAAAGTTTTCTTTGATGGTATATGTTTTTTCGTTTGTGGTCGAAACTCTTTCTTTAACCGAAAGACCTGCAAACTCAAAGAGGATGGAAGCGAACAATGTCATTACTACTGCGAGGGTGATATAAGCCGCCTGTAACGAATGTGCTTCGTCCATGCCTTTAGCCTTGAACATTCCCTGGAATGCGGGAGCGATCATTGTAAACAAAGTGCCTATCATACCTACGTTAGCAACCGCACGCGCAAGTGAAAGAACCTTTGCACGGTCGTTCTGATCCTCTGTCATAAGTGATGTAACGCCCCAAAGCGGAATATCGCCGATGGTATATGTCATACCCCAAAGTATGTAGGAAATAGCAGCCCAAGCGATAATGCCTGCAGCCTTTCCGCCCGTCTTCTTTTCGAAGCCGAATTCATTCTGGAATTCCTGAACAACTGTTTTAGCGGTTACCTCGTCGGCAATTTCGTATTTGCCGTCCTTAAGCTCATAGACCATAACGACATTTTTAACCGTCTGGTCAACCTCGTTTTCGTTAATAAGTCCGCTCTTAACGTCGGCGTCGGTGTACTTAAGTACCTTACCGTCCGAATCTTTGGGAAGCTCCCACGTGCCGGAAACTGACGAAACAACAAATTCTCTGTTGAATAATTCGGTGTCGCCGTATGCCTTTTCGTCCGTAAACTTAATTGTTTCGGATGCGAAGGTGTCCGCATAATCAACATAAGCCGTGCTGTTAGCAAGTCTGATTTCGTGCTTTTCATTCGGCTCTGCGTACATTCCGTTAATGAACGGAAGAATTGTTGTAATAAGGATTACGCCGGGGATAAAAAGAAGGTAAGGCTTACATTTACCCCATTTTGTCCTTGTCTTATCAACAATTGTACCCATCATCGGGTCGTTAATGGCATCCCAGACTCTTGCCAACGCAAAAATAAGAGAAACCGCTATTGCCGGCAGGAAAATAACGCTCTGGAAATAGAACGCAAGTCCTGTTGCAATAATGTTGTAAATGATGTTCTGACCTGCAAGACCGGTAAGGTAACCGGCAAGTTCCTTTTTCGTATAGGTGTTGTGAGAAACCTTTGTTGCAGCATCTGCAATTTTTTTACTACTCATTTCAACCTTCCTTTTCTCGCTCTGAAAATTCAAAGCTTTTTTATACCTGAAAATTATAACATATACATTTAAATTATTCAAGAGTTGTTTGTTTTTTGGGAGTTTTAGACAAAGACCGATACGTTAATTTGGAACATTAAATAATTACTCAATTTATAGACATTTTTTATTAAATAGAGTATAATAAATCCAAATGTAATTTTCGGAGGCTTAAAATGACAGTTTATCAGGCTATTTCCGCTTTGGTTGACCACGCGTTGAGAGAAGGACTCATTGAAAAGGAGGACGTTGTTTTCAGTGTAAATCAGGTTTGTCAGGCGCTTAATCTTGACTCTTTTGAATGTGAAGAAAATACTGACGAAACCGACCTTGAAACAATTCTTTCGGTCATTCTCGGTTACGCAGTGGAAAACGGGCTGTGTGAGGACAGCATTGTCTACCGTGATTTATTCGACACGAAGATTATGGGACTACTCACGCCGCGTCCGTCGGACATCATCAGGGCGTTTAATGAAAAGTATTCCGTTTCTCCGAAGGAGGCTACGGATTATTACTACCACATTTCCCGTAAGAGCGATTACATAAGGGAATACAGGATTAAAAACGATATCAAATGGGTAACAAAAACCGATTACGGCGATATTGATATTACGGTTAATCTTTCAAAACCCGAAAAGGACCCGAAGGCAATTGCCGCGGCCCTTACAATGAAGCAAAGCTCCTATCCGAAATGTATGCTTTGCAAGGAAAATGAGGGTTATATGGGAAGAGTTAATCATCCTGCAAGACAAAATCACAGGATTATTCCCATTTCGCTCGCAGGGGAGGATTTCTTCCTTCAGTATTCGCCTTACGTTTACTATAACGAACACTGCATAGTTTTTAACAGTGAGCATATTCCTATGACAATTAACAGGGGAGCGTTTGAAAAGCTGCTTGCCTTTGTCGAAAAGTTTCCGCATTATTTTGTCGGCTCAAATGCGGATTTACCTATTGTCGGCGGCTCAATTCTCACTCACGAGCATTTCCAGGGCGGAAACTACGAGTTTGCAATGGCAAAGGCTGAAATTGAAACTCCCGTTAAATTTGACGGCTTTGAGAATATTGAAGCCGGAATAGTAAAGTGGCCGATGAGCGTTATCCGACTTATCAGTGACGACAGCAAGGCTATTGTTGATTTGTCTGATAAAATTCTCACTGCATGGAGAGGATATACCGACGAAGAAGCGTTTATCTATTCGGAAACGGACGGAACACCGCATAACACGATTACGCCTATCGCGAGAATGAAAAACGGAAAGTTTGAAATGGACCTCGTTCTCCGTAATAATATTACAACGGATGAGTGTCCGCTCGGCTTCTATCATCCGCATCCCGAATACCATCATATAAAGAAAGAAAATATCGGTCTTATTGAGGTAATGGGACTTGCCGTTCTTCCGTCAAGGCTTAAGGAGGAAATGGCTCTTCTTAAGGACGCAATAATCAATAATAAGGATATTGCTTCGGATGAAAGAATTTCAAAGCATAAAGAATGGGCGGAAATGATTAAGGAAAAATACGTAATTACCGAAGAAAACTGCGAGGAAATCTTAAAGGATGAAATCGGTATTGTATTTACGTCTATTCTCGGTCAATGCGGCGTGTTTGAACGCAACGAAAAAGGAAAAGAGCAGTTCCTAAGATTTATCAACTGCGTAAAATAAAAGTATTTAAAGAAGGATATGTAAATGGTTATTTTAATTACTTTAATTGCAGCAGTCATTTGCTCAGTTGTTGAAATCTTTTTTAACCTTGAGGAGAGAAACACAAAAAATATTATCAAGGTTGTTTTATTGAATATTGCTTCGGTGCTTCCCTTTACCTTTGCAATACTTCTCTACGTTTTCAAGTTTGAACATTTTATTGATTCGTCCTCGTACGGAAAAATTGATTACATACTTGTTCTTCTTGTCGGTATTCTTGTCGGCATTCTTACCCAGACGGTGCTTGCCCTGTTAAGAGGACGCCTGGTATTTGATAAGGCTGACGAAATTAAGCATAAGCATCTTCGCAGGCTTGTTATTCTTGTTGCCTGCGCGTGCGTATTTTTCGGTGTGTTTGCCGCAGTCGGAACATCCTGGGGCAAGGAAGCCTTCGGCGATGTTACGGGAGACCAGTTAATTATTAACCTTACCTCTCCGACTGAAGGAACCGAGGCGAGCGTATATACAAGCGGTATTGAGGGCCCCGTATTACTGAGCGTTTTTGCTCTTGTCGCTTTCGGTATTGTTCTTCTTACAAGGTTCAAGCTTGTATATATTTATAAGAACGAAAGAATTACAGTGCTTAAGGATTCGCTTAAGAAAATTCTCTGCTTACTGTTTTCTTTTCTTGTTCTTCTGTACGGCGTAAGAATCGGCGTAAGGGGCTTTAAGCTTAAGGACGTATTCAAATCCTATTTCCTTAAATCCAATTTTATTGAAGAAAACTACGTTGATCCTCTTGAAGCGAAAATCGAATTTCCCGAAAAGAAGAGAAACCTCATTCACATCTATCTTGAGTCAATGGAGAACAGTTATCTTTCAAAGGAACTCGGCGGATATCTTAATGAAAATATAATTCCCGAGTTAGCCGACCTCGGTCACGAGGGAACCGTTTTCTCCGATACGGATAACTATTTCGGCGGACCGCAGCAGGGTACGGGTACCCAGTGGTCGTTAGCTTCAATGGTTAATCAGCTTACGGGACTTCCTATGAAAGCTCCCGGACTTCATAATTCCTACGGCGCTGACGGAAGCTTCCTTCCCGGCGCAAATACACTCGGCGAGTTGCTTGAATCACTGGGTTATGAACAGACCTGTATGATAGGCGCGTCTGCAAAATTCGGCGGACTTGATTATCTTTACAGCACCCACGGCAACTGGAAGATGATGGACTATAACTATGCAAAAAAGAATAATCTGATTCCGAGTGATTATAAGGTCTGGTGGGGCTTTGAGGACGAAAAGCTTTTTGAATTTGCAAAGGATGAAATAACAAGGCTTTATAAAACCGGAAAGCCGTTCAATTTCACGATGGAAACGGCTGACACTCACCGTCCGGGCGGATACATTTCACCCGGTTCCGATACGCCTTATAAGAGCCACTATGCAAATGCGCTTTATAACAGCTCAAAGGACGTCTATGAATTTGTAAAATGGATTCAAAAACAGCCGTTTTATGAAAATACAACTATTGTTCTTATAGGCGACCACCTGAGTATGGATACCGAGTTCTTTGAGGAATACAAATTTGACAGCAGCTATCACAGAACGCAGTATAACGTTATAATAAATCCTGCGCCCGGTGTCGCAACGAAGGATTACAATATAACAAATAACCGACTGTGGTCCAACTGGGATTATTTCCCGACAATAGTAGCGTCTATCGGCGGTAAAATTGAAGGCGAGCGACTTGGAATCGGCACAAACCTTTTCAGCGGTAAAAAGACCGTTTATGAAGAGTACGGTTTAAATTACGTTAATAAAGAACTGCAAAAGGGCAGTGACTTTTATAATACTCACATTCTCGGAGTAGAAAATCTCAAGGACGCGCTTTCCAAAAAGAAATAAGAAATTAAACAAAAAATACGGGTAAGAGGAAATCTCTTACCCGTTATTTTTATAATCTTGTTTTTGAATTGTTCGCAACCTTTAAGCGCGTCATAGCCCTTGTAAGGGAAATTGCAGTGTGCTTTTGTTCGTAAATACTCTGCTGGCTTCTTGCTTCCTCTTCAATTGCGTCCTTGATTTTCTGGACGTGAACAACGTCAATTTCGTTATCCCATTCGCAAAGCTGGGAGAAAACAAGCACCTCGTCGGGACGAACCTCAACAAATCCCTCCGACTGAAAAGCAGTTTTCCAATCGCCGTCCTGCTTGATTTTAAGCTCTCCGATACCGAGAGTTGAAATCATCGGCGCGTGCCTTGCAAGAATAGTTCTTTCGCCGTCGGTCGAAGTGAAAGTAAGCGCTTCAACGTCGGAGCTGAAAAACTGTCTTTTAGGGGTGAGTATTTCAAGTTTAAAAGTATTACTCATCGTCTTTTTCTTCCCTTAATTTACGGGCTTTTTCCTTTGCCTGTTCAATATCGCCGACCATAAAGAACGCTGCCTCGGGCAGGTCGTCAACCTCTCCGTCAACAATTTGTCTAAAGCTCTCAACCGTATCCTCAATTTTGACAAATACGCCGTCATTTCCCGTAAACGCCTTTGCAACGCTCAACGGCTGTGACATAAACTGCTGAAGCTTTCTTGCTCTGTATACAAGCGTCTTGTCTTCGTCAGAAAGCTCATCCATACCGAGTATTGCGATAATATCCTTAAGGTCATTATATCTCTGAAGCGTTTCCTGAACCTTTCGCGCAACCGTATAATGCTTTTCTCCGACATAGTCCTTTTCAAGTATTCTTGAAGCGGAAGCGAGAGGGTCAACGGCAGGGTAGATACCTTGCTCGGCAATATCACGTGACAGTACGGTTGTTGCGTCAAGGTGAGTGAAAATTGTTGCAGGAGCAGGGTCGGTCAAATCGTCCGCAGGAACGTAGACAGCCTGAACTGATGTAATTGAACCTTTGTCGGATGAACAAATTCTCTCTTCAAGCTCGCCAAGCTCGTTTGCAAGCGTCGGCTGATAACCGACAGCTGACGGAAGCCTTCCGAGAAGAGCGCTGACCTCATTACCTGCCTGAACATACCTGAAAATATTGTCAATAAAGAGCAATACGTCCTGGTTATCCATATCCCTTAAATATTCAGCCATTGTTAGACCTGAAAGAGCAACTCTCATACGGCTGCCTGACGGCTCGTTCATCTGTCCGAAGGCAAGAACCGCCTTATTTATTACGCCGCTTTCGGTCATATCGCGCATAAGCTCGTTACCCTCACGGCTTCTCTCACCGACGCCTGTAAAAACGGAATAACCGCCGTGATTAACCGCAACATTGTGGATAAGCTCCATAATAAGAACAGTTTTGCCGACTCCTGCGCCTCCGAAAAGACCGATTTTTCCGCCCTTTGCATAGGGGACAAGCAGGTCAATAACCTTAATTCCCGTTTCAAGCAGTTCGGTTGCAGGCTTTTGCGAAGAAAGGGTAGGGGCGCTGCGGTGAATTTCACGTCTTTCTTCAGTGTTTATTTCACCTTTGCCGTCAATAGGCCTGCCGAGTACGTCAACAACTCTTCCGAGTATTTCCCTGCCGACGGGGACGGTAATTGTTTTTCCGTCTGAAATGACGTCAAGCGAGCAACGAAGTCCCTCCGTTGATTCTAGAGCGATACAGCGCACAACGCCGCCCTCGTTCTGGGCAGCGACCTCCATATGAGTTGAATTGTCCTCGGTAGTCAGAAGCGAATTGATGGGAGGTTCTTCGCCCTTATTAAAACGCACGTCGATTACCGGACCGGAAATTTTTATTATTTTTCCTTTAACTGTGTTCATAATCTACTCCAAAGCGTTAAATCGCTTGTTCGGCAAGGCTTGAAGCCGAAGCGATTTCGGTTATTTCGTTTGTGATGGAAAGCTGTCTTGCGGCGTTAAATTCCCTTGTAAGCTTATCTATCATTTCATCTGCGTTTCTTGTTGCAGACTGCATTGCGTTCATCCTTGCAATGTTTTCGCAGGCTGACGCGTGATTTAATGCCGCGTAGATATATCCGATAATGTATTCGGGAACCATTGTATCGAATACCTCGTCAAAGGACGGGGTGAAATCAATTTGTCTCGGTTTATCGAATTCAAGCTCGATTTTTGAAAAATCCTCAAGATGCAAGGGGAGAAGTCTCATACAACGAATAGTCTGGTTCGTCTGTGAATAGTACCTTGTAAAAATAACGTAAGCTTCGTCAATTTCATTGTTAAGGTACAGGTCGACAAGACTTTCCGTAATTTCCCTTGCATGGTAGACAAACGGGTTTTGAGACGCGCCGTACCAGTGCTTATAAATTTCATAGCCTGCCTGCTCAAGTCCCGACTGGGCGCATATTCCGACAGTCATTATAAGCGGTTCTTCGCATTCCTTAAGTGAGCTTTTTGCAGCTTTTAATATATCGTTATTGTAAGAGCCGCACATTTCCTTATCGGCTCCGATAACCACAAAAGCCTGTCTTTTATTGCCTCTGTCCTCAAGGTAAACGTGCTTTTTGTCGGTGTGGATAAGTATGTCCTTTACAGTCGCCCTGATTCTTCTCAGGTAAGTTCTGTTAAAGGTCATTTTACTTATTGCCCTTTTCATCTGCGATGTGGAGAGCAGATACATAGCGTTTGTAATTTGCCTTGTTTGTTCAACCGCCTTGATGTGTCGGCGGATTTCGTTCATATTTTTCAAAGCGACACCCACTCTTTGATAGCGGATTTCAGTGTATCCGCAGTGCTCTCGTCAAGGTCATAGGTTGTTTCAATATTCTTAATAACTGACGGATATTTGCTTTCAATAAAGGAGTAAAGCTCATTGCTCTTTTCGTCAAGCATAGAGTTTTCAACGCCTTTGAAAGCCTTTCTGTTGAAGGCGTAAAGCATAATAACCATTTTACTTAACGAGTATGTGTCAAGTCTGCCCTGATTAAATAAAGCGGTAAGGTGTTCTCCGCGTTCAAGCATTGCCTTTGTCGTGTCGTCAATATCCGCGCCGAAACGGGCAAAAACAGCCATTTCACGGTATTGGGCAAGCTCAATTCTTAAAGAACCGGAAACCTTCTTCATAGCGTTTCTCTGGGCGCTTCTGCCGACACGCGAAACGGAAAGACCGGTGTTTACCGCAGGGCGCACTCCGCTGTGGAACAACTCGCTTTCAAGATAAATCTGACCGTCCGTAATTGAAATAACGTTTGTGGGAATGTAGGCGGAAATGTTACCGCCCATAGTTTCAATTATCGGCAAAGCAGTAAGAGTTCCGCCGCCTTTTTCCTTTGAAAGGCACGCCGCTCTTTCAAGAAGTCTTGAATGAAGATAGAATACGTCGCCGGGATATGCTTCGCGTCCGGGCGGTCTGTGAAGAAGCAGGGACATTGTTCTGTAAGCGATTGCGTGCTTTGAAAGGTCGTCGTATACCACAAGAACGTCCTTTCCGTGCTCGCTGAAATATTCGCCTATTGCGCAGGCGGAATAGGGGGCAAGATACTGCATTGCGGGGCTGTCCGCCGCGGTTGAAGCAACAACAATGGAATAATCCATTGCGCCGTTGTCAGTAAGCGTTTTAATTACGCCTGCAACGGTTGAAGCCTTTTGACCGATAGCGCAGTAAATACAAATAATATCCTGACCCTTCTGGTTGACAATTGTATCAACGCATATAGAGGTTTTACCTGTCTGTCTGTCGCCGATTATAAGCTCACGCTGACCTCTGCCGATGGGAATCATACTGTCAATTGAAATGAAGCCCGTCTGAAGAGGAGTGTCAACGGGACGTCTGTCAATAAGCTTCGGCGCAGGTCTTTCAACCGGATAGAAAATATCCGCATTCAGCTCTTTTCCGTCAAACGGTCTGCCTATAGGGTCAATAACTCTTCCCAGGCAACATTCGCCGACGGGCGTGCGGACAACTCTGCCCGTACCCTTGACTGTTTCACCGACTCTTACAATATTCGATTTTTCAAGAAGCACTGCGCCGACGGAGTTTTCCTCAAGGTCCATTACCATACCGTAAGCGCCGCTGTCAAATTCAAGCAATTCACCGTAACAGCAGTCGGGCAGCCCGCTGACGCGTACAACGCCGTCACCGAGCTTTTCGACCGTACCATAGCGGTAGGAGATAGGCTTGAATTCGTAAGAGTCAACTATTCTTTTAAGATATGAACTTATGTTTTCCGTTAAAAAATCACTCATACCTTACCTCTGAGAATTCATTTCTTTGTTAATTAAATTAAGCTGTGAAGAAATGCTGTTGTCATAAACAACGCCGTCAACATTAAGCACGAAGCCGCCGATAAGCGAGGTGTCAACACGCTTTGTGACTTTAATATCTTCACCGAATTTTGTTTTAATACCGTCTAAAAGCGTAGCGTATGTTTTTTCTGACATACTTTCACTAACGGTTATCACAACGTTTTTCATTCTGCTTTACCGTCTTTAAAAAAGTTTTCAACAATTCTTTCATTATCCCTGTCTGTAATTTCTCTTGAAAGAATTTTCTCGGAAATCTGTACTGCAAGCGAAGCAACGTCATCCTTAAGCGAATTAAGAGCTTCGTCCTTTTCCTTGAGAGCCTCGGCTTTGGCTTCGGCTTTAATCTCCTGAGCCTCTTTTTGAGCTTCGGAAATTATCTGAGCTTTTCTTTCCTGCGCCTTCTTTTCGCTTTCAAGTAAGGATTCTCTTGCATTGCTTTGGGCTTCTGTAAGCTTCTTTTCGTACTCTTCCTTTAAAGATAGCGCTTCTTGCATCTGCTGCTTGGCGTCACTTTTTTCCTTTTCAACCTTTTCCCGTCTTTGCGCCATAAACTTTTTAACAGGCTTGTAAACAAGAAATCTTGTAATAAGAAAAAGAATGACGATATTAAGGATATTAAGCAACAAATCAATAGGAAGCTTTGAAACATCTAAACCTTCCATAATAACTCCTTATTAAACCTTTGTTGTGAGTATAAGCGCTATAACGAAAGCGTAAATAGCGGTTGATTCCGCAAGCGCAAGACCCAAAAGAAGAATTGAGTTTATCTTGCCTGACGCTTCGGGCTGACGTGCCGTTGCTTCAACAGCCTTTGCAGTAGCAAAGCCCATCATAGTACCTGCGCCAAGAGCAGGGAGAAGTGCGAGTGCTGCACCTATTGCGTTCATAATTTTTTCCTCCTTATTCAGTGGCTTCATTTATAAAAGTCAATGTTAAAATAATAAAAATATACGTTTGTATAAGCGGATGGAATAGGTTAAAATAAAGACCTGCAAGCGATGTCATACCCACCGCGTATCCTCCGAGCGAGCCTTTAAGCAAATCCATTACTATCATTCCGCCGAGCATATTGCCGAACAGTCGACAGGCGAGTGATACGGGAACTGCGATGTCGCTGAGCATTTTCATTGGCATAATAATCGGATTCGGTGAAGCAAGAGCTTTGACACGTCCGAAAAAGCCTTTTTTCTTAATGCCGTAATAGTTTATAAGAATAAACGTTAAAAGACCCAATGAAAAAGTAAATACAAGGTCTGATGTCGGCGGCCGTACAGAAAACAGCTCAACAGTAGCGCAACCTATCATCAAAAGAGCCAGTGAGAAAATATATTCACCGAGCACAGGTGAAAGATTATGGGTCTGTGTTGAGGTGAAATTGTCAGCCGCTTCGACAAGTATTTCAATAACATTCTGGATTCCCTTCGGGCTTTCCTTGAATTTCGGGAAAATGAAAAGCCTGAAAATAAGCGAAAGAATAAAAATAACCGCTATTATATACCAGGTTGTTACGGTCGATTTTGAAACTGACAGTCCGAATATATCCACTCTGTCAGCAAACATTTCAAACTCAACGTTTATACCTTTCATTCCTCCCGTTATTTCGTTTACCACGCAGGCAATGAAATACCAGACCGAAAGAATAAGACCGAAGAAAAACAGCCTGTTAAGCTTTTTCCTCTTTTTTGGATTTACGCTGTCCTCAGGCTTGTGCTTTAAAACATTTTTTGCAATAAAAAAGCTGACAGCTGCTACGGCAGAAACTGTTAATTTAATTATGCTTGCCGTGCTCAAGCCTTATCATCTCCTTTATTATTGGATTTGTTGTCTGTTTTGAGCGTTATAATAAAGTTTATAAACGCGCATATTATCATACCTGCTGCAAGACCGATTCCTGACATAAGTATGAATTCACGGAACTTAATTATTAAAAGAATTATCGCTCCGGTATAAATAACCAGCTTTATAAACAAATAAAGAAGAAAGTCCTTTTTTCCTGCCGTTAGGCTTTCAACAACCTTTTTAAGTAAAAAAAGCTGGGCAATACCGACAGCAAGACCGAATATGAAAAACAGATATTTCATCGGATTACTCCTTATTTATAATAGGTATATTTTAGTACTTTTGAAAACAAAAGTAAATTAAAAAAGAAAAAAACATCACTAAATAAAAACTGCTTTGGTACATAGTTTTTAGTGACTTTTTAAAGTGAAAAGAAGCGGTATTCAAACCGCTTCTTATTGTTTTTGTATCAAAGTAATTTAACCCCTGCTTCTTCGCAGGTTTCTATTGTTTCCTTATCCCATACGGAGGACTGAACCTCGCCGATATGAGCCTTATTCAAAAACAGCATACAAAGTCTTGACTGACCTATTCCGCCGCCTATTGTATAAGGCAATTCGCCGTTCAGAAGCATTTTGTGGAAGGGGAGAGAGGCGTATTCCTCCTTGCCCCTGATTTTTAGCTGTCTTTCAAGGCTTTCGGGAGAAACGCGGATTCCCATAGAGGAAATTTCAAACGCCTGAGAAAGTACCTCGTTATAAACCATAATATCGCCGTTTAAATCCCAGTCGTCGTAATCGGGAGCTCTTCCGTCGTGAATTTCACCGCTTTTAAGAACTTTTCCTATCTGCATTATAAATGCCGTTTTATGCTCCTTAAGATAAGCGTTTTCGCGTTCCTTCGGGGTTTTGTCAGGGTACATATCCTCAAGCTCCTGACTCGTTACAAAGCTGATTTCACGGCTTATAGGATATTGGAGGATAGGATAGATATTCATAAGTGTTTTTTGAGTGTTACATATAGCGTCAATTATCTTTCTGACTGTGTCTTTAAGATAAGACGTGTTTCTGTCACTTTCATTTATTACCTTTTCCCAGTCCCACTGGTCAACATAAACCGAGTGAAGATTATCAAGCTCCTCGTCACGGCGTATGGCGTTCATATCCGTTATAAGTCCGCTTCCCGTTTCAAAACCGTATGTGTGAAGCGCAAGTCTTTTCCATTTGGCAAGGGAATGGACTATCTGTGAGTTTTCACCCGTTGCCGGAACGTCAAATTCAACGGGTCTTTCGACTCCGTTAAGGTTATCGTTAAGACCGCTTTCGCGGGATACGAACAGGGGAGCAGAAACTCTTCTGAGGTTAAGCTCGCCGCAAAGCATATCTTCAAATATTCTTTTTATAAGAACTATCGCTTTTTGTGTTTCGTAAAGAGACAGTGAAGCTTCATACCCGTCGGGTATAAAAGTCTTTGACATAAAATCACTCCTTCATAAAGGATTATACAAGCGAACCCGTTGTTCTCGGGAAAGCAGCGGTATCTCTGATATTGCCGACACCTGTGATATACATAAGCATTCTTTCAAATCCGAGACCGAAGCCCGAGTGGGGAGCGGAGCCGTATTTACGAAGGTCAAGATACCATTCGTAGTCTTCAAGCGTCATACCTCTTGACTTAATCTGGTCAAGCAGAAGGTCATAGTTGTCCTCTCTCTGACTTGCGCCGATAATTTCACCGACTCCCGGAACAAGCAAGTCCGTAGCGGCAACTGTTTTTCCGTCGGGATTCAATTTCATATAGAAGGATTTGATTTCTTTAGGATAGTTTATAACGAAAACAGGTCTGCCGAATACCTTATCCGTAAGGTATCTTTCGTGCTCTGTCTGTAAATCAAGTCCCCAGGATACCGGATACTGGAATTCAACGTCAGCCTTTTTAAGTATTTCAATAGCTTCGGTATATTCAAGCACTGCAAAATCGGAGTTTACAATGTTGTTAAGCTTATCCTTAAGTCCATTTTCAAAGAATTTTTCAAAGAAATCGATTTCTTCGGGACACGCCTCAAGAACTGCCTTTGTGATGTATTTAATCATATCAGTAGCAAGGGCAATTATATCGTTTAAATCGGCAAAGGAAACCTCAGGCTCTATCTGCCAGAATTCTGCAGCGTGACGGGGAGTATTGCTCTTTTCCGCCCTGAAGGTCGGACCGAAGGTGTATATTTTACCCATAGCAAGCGCAAGCGCTTCGCCCTCAAGCTGACCCGAAACAGTAAGACCGGCTTTTTTCTTGAAGAAATCGTTTGCGTAGTATTCATCCTCGGTTGTATAAGGAGTATTAAATTCGTGAGTAGTGACTCTGAATATTTCTCCTGCGCCTTCGCAGTCGCTTCCGGTAATAATCGGAGTGTGAACATAAGTGAAATTACGTCCCTGGAAGAAATCGTGAATTGCCTTTGCAAGCTCGGAACGTACCCTGAACATTGCGTTAAACGTATTTGTTCTTCCGCGAAGGTGGGGGATGGTTCTTAGGAATTCAAGAGTATGTCTTTTTTTCTGCATCGGATAATCCGACGGGCACGCGCCGAGAAGCGTAAGCGAAGTCGGGTGCAGTTCAACGGGCTGTTGCTCATTAAGGGATTTTGTGAGCTTACCGCTTACTGCAATTGAAGAGCCGACGCTTAAATGAAGAGCTTCATCCGCATTCGGGAAAGACTCCTTATCAATAACTATCTGAAGATTATTAAGCGCAGTGCCGTCATTGAGGGCAATAAATCCGACTGCCTTCGAATCCCTGACGGTACGCACCCAACCGCAGACAGTAATATCGGTGTTGATATATTTTTCAGTCTGTGAAAAAATGTCGCATAAATCAATGTGTTTCATAAAAAATACACTCCTGAACCTTAAATTATTTATCTTACGGCAACGCCTTTAACGTCGCCTTTTTTTCTTTTTTTATCCTCATACATTCTTTCGTCTGCAATTTTAAGCAGCTCCGAAATTTTCAAATCGGTGTTTTCCTTGCTGTTTCTTTGCGCGAAGCCTATTGCAACGGTCGATTCGGAAAGCTCATTATTTTCCTGGGAATTGATGTTTTCATAGAGCTTTTCAAGGTAACCGTCAATTTTATCATCGGGAAGATCCGTAATAAGAACAACAAATTCGTCACCGCCGATTCGGTAGACCTTTCCTTTGCCGTCAAATGTTTTGTAAAGGCATTCCGCAAGGCTCTTAATAAGCTCGTCGCCGACTGCGTGACCCTTGATATCGTTAATCTGCTTAAGATTATTCAGGTCGAGCATTATAACGTTTACGTTATTATACTTTTCAATGTCCTTTTCAGCATGCTTGAAGTCCTCGGTAAATGCTGTACGGCTGCCTAATTGTGTAAGAAGGTCAGTGTAAGCTGACTGTTTATAGAAATTGGAAAGCGCCGCGTCGTGCTTATCCTTTGCCGACTGCTGATATGAGTCGTAAAGAAGAATGATTATGAATGAAATCATTCCTGCAAAGAAGAAATCCCTGAAATGGTAAGCCGAGAAAACGGAATTTATATAGCCGTTATGATACGAAATCATCGAAATAATTGCGAAGAAAGCAAGTATTACCGTGCCTGCAAGAAGATTTCTTAACTGTTTATTCTTTCTGTCAAGAATACAGCATACAAGAACAATGGCAACTACAAACGCCATAAGTCCGTGAATTACATACAGGTGCTTTTCAAAGCCAATTGAGAAATTGACGAAAATAAGCATTGATACGCAGGCGTATGCCCAGGAAACTACCGAAGCAAACGCCAACGGGAGATTATAACGCGTCATCTTTTCCTTCGCGAACATCGGGAACAGACAGGGCAGAGTCAGGAACGAGAAATAAGTAATAATGTACTTGAAATACATATTCTTGAACATCAACTGCATAAGTATCGTTTCGGACGCAAGCCAGTTAGACGAAGCAAGAATGAATAATCCGAGATAAATCGTAGTCCTGAACGGTTGATGCCTGCTTGCAAGATAAATCGCCTTAAAAAGCTCGAATAAAGATAGGAAAGTCATTATAAAACAAATGACAACAGAGGGGAGGTCATTTTTAATAAGCATTAAAATTATACCGTCATTTCCCTCAATCATAAAATCGCGATCCCGGCGCCAGTTGGTTTGTTTGCCGTGATAGGTAGCGGAAATATCAATTTCCTTTCCTTGCGCGCCTTCCGGAAGCTGAATAAGAATATAGTGGCTTCCGAGATTTATGGGCTTCCTGAAATTGTTTTCTTCGCCGTAAGTATAAATAAGCTCTCCGCCGACTTTTACATATACAACCTCATCCGTGCTTTTAAATGCAAGTGTGGAATTATTTTCAATATCCTTCGGAACGGTATTTCTGAATCGCAGCGTATGCGTCGAGTCCGCATTTTCGACTTCGCTTATTCTCCATCCCGAGTTAAAATAACTGATTCTGTCAACCGTCAATTGTGTGTTTTCGGTTTTAAAAGAAAATAGAGCGTAAATACCGGTGAGCAAAAATGCAATTAAACTGAAGACCATGACTATTTCGGAAAAATGGTCACGGATATAAACCATTGATTTTGAATCGGTGTCCTTATGATAGTCGTACTGCATTTTCTCACCTCGCTTATAAAGATTTACACTACATTATACCATAGTAATTTTAATAAGTAAATATTAAAATAAAAAAGTACCCGAAACAAATCGGGTACTTTGTACTTAAAAGCGATAGCAAGGTTTTTGTCTTTTTAAAGCTCGTTAATATACCTGCAGGCTGCAAGAGCTGCAACTGCGCCGTCTGCAACGGCTGTAGTCATCTGTCTTATCTGCTTGCTTCTGCAGTCGCCGGCAACAAATACGCCCGGAGTCTTTGTAAGACAGCTTTCGTCAGTGTCAAAATATCCGAAGCTGTTCAAATCCGCAAGCTCTTTAAAAGGGTCATTTTCGGGAATAAGGCCTATAGCAACAAAAAGTCCGTCACATAAGATTTCCTGTTTTTCACCTGTTGTTCTGTCCTCAATTTCAACTCCCTTTAACTCGTTTCCGTCAGTTAAAAGTCGGTTAATTTTTGTGTTTGTGTGAGACTCGACATTATTTCTTGAAAACAAAACGTCCTGAAGCCTGCCTTCACCCGTAAACTGCGGCAAATCCTGAAGCATAATGACCTTGCTGCACTTGTCAGACAGTAAAATTGCCTCCTGAAGAGCAGAATTTCCGCCGCCTGCGACGCAGACAACCTTGTTTTTATAAAAATCGCCGTCACAAACCGCGCAAAAGGAGATTCCCTCGCCGACAAGCTCGTTTTCGTGCTCAAGTCCGAGCATACGGTGCTTTACGCCGGTTGCAATTATTACTGTTTTTCCTTCAAATGTACTTCCTTCCTCGGTCTTTACAAGCTTAATCTTGCCGCTGTTTTCAATTGAAATAACAGTTTCAAATTCAATTTCAGCACCCTGTTCAAGTATCTGGGAAAGAGCGCTGTCCGCAAATTCGTTTCCGCTCATTGAAAGCGTACCGGGGTAGTTTTCAACCTTCGGCGAATGCGTAATCTGACCGCCAAAGCCGGTCTTTTCAATTACAAGCGCGCTCTTACCGTTTCGAAGCGCGTAAAGAGCCGCCGTCATACCTGCCGGACCTCCGCCGACAACAATTACGTCATACATTTTCTTACCTCTAAAAATTTGAGCAGAAACTGTCTTAACAATTTCTGCTCAAAGAATTGTTGTTTATTATTTGCTCATCAGCCATCCCTTGATGTCGGATACGCCGCGATATTTTTCATATCCGTCAGCAGTAAAGACAACAAGTGTGGGAGCCTGCTTTATGCCGTACTTTTCAACAAGAGCGGGTTCCTCGTCAGCGTTAAGAGCCTGATAGGAAACGCCTGCTTTATCAAGAAGAGCGGCTGCCGCCTTACAGTTCGGGCAGGTCATTGTCTTAAAAAGAATAGCCTGTGCGTCTGTGCTTTCAGCTTTAACCTCGGTGGTAACTGCTGCAGCGGTTTCAACAGGAGCGTCTACGGGAGCAGGGTTCGGTCCCTGGTGAGTGAGATGCGAACGGCCGATATTATAAACCTTACGGTCCTTGTATTCCTGCGCCTTGCCGTCGTTCCAGTTCTGGATGGGACGGTAGTAACCGGTAATTCTTGAGTTGACTTCTGTCTTTGCGCCGCAAATCGGGCAGGTGTACTGCTCGCCTGTAAGATAGCCGTGGTCCTTACATACGGAATATGTGGGAGACATGGTGTAGTAGGGGAGCTTGTAGTTTTCGGCAATTTTTCTGACGAGATTTGCCGCCGCTTTCCAGTCGGGAAGCTTTTCTCCGAGGAATGCGTGGAAAACAGTACCCGATGTATAGAGTGTCTGCAAATCGTCCTGAATGTCAAGTGCGGAGAAAATATCCTCCGTGTAGCCAACGGGAAGATGTGAAGAGTTTGTGTAATAAGGAGTACCGTTCATATTAGCTGTAATGATATCCGGGAAATCCTCCTTATCGTGCTTTGCAAAGCGGTATGTGGTTGACTCTGCAGGAGTTGCCTCAAGGTTATAAAGGTCGCCGTACTGCTCCTGATAGTCCGAAAGGCGCTCGCGCATATGGTTAAGTACATCGCGTGCAAAACGCTGTGTCTCGGGATGTGTAAGGTCCTTTCTGAGCCAATTTGCGTTAAGACCGACCTCGTTCATACCGATAAGACCAATGGTTGAGAAATGGTTTTCGAATGTGCCGAGGTATCTCTTGGTGTAGGGATAAAGTCCCTGATTAAGAAGCGTTGTTATAACAGTACGCTTTGTCTTAAGAGAACGCGCGGCGATATCCATAAGACGGTCAAGACGCTCGTAGAAGTCCTTTTCATCCTTTGCCTGATATGCAATTCTCGGAAGGTTAATTGTAACAACGCCAATTGAACCTGTGCTTTCGCCCGAACCGAAGAAGCCGCCCGATTTTTTGCGAAGCTCGCGAAGGTCAAGACGGAGTCTGCAGCACATTGAACGAACGTCGCTCGGCTCCATATCGGAGTTGATGTAGTTTGAGAAATAGGGAGTGCCATATTTAGCGGTCATTTCGAAGAGAAGCTTGTTGTTCTCCGTTTCGCTCCAGTCAAAATCTCTTGTAATTGAATAAGTGGGAATGGGATACTGGAAGCCTCTGCCGTTGGCGTCGCCCTCGATCATAATTTCGATGAACGCCTTGTTGACCATATCCATTTCCTTCTGGCAGTCGCCGTAGGTGAAATCCATTTCCTTTCCGCCGATAATAGCGGGAAGGTTTTTAAGGTCATTAGGAACAACCCAGTCAAGAGTGATGTTTGAGAAGGGAGCCTGAGTGCCCCAACGCGACGGAGTGTTTACGCCGTATACGAAGGACTGAATGCACTGCTTGACCTCCTTCTGGGAAAGGTTGTCCACCTTAACGAAGGGAGCGAGATATGTATCAAAGGATGAGAAAGCCTGCGCGCCTGCCCATTCATTCTGCATTATGCCAAGGAAGTTAACCATCTGGTTGCAAAGGGTTGAAAGATGGTTTGCAGGCGAGGAGGTGATTTTACCCGTAACGCCGCCCAAACCTTCCTGAATAAGCTGCTTTAATGACCAACCTGCGCAGTAGCCGGTGAGCATTGAAAGGTCGTGAAGATGAATGTCGGCGTTTCTGTGCGCCTCTGCAATTTCATCGTCATAAACCTCTGAAAGCCAGTAGTTAGCCGTAATAGCGCCGGAGTTTGAAAGGATAAGACCGCCTACGGAATAAGTTACCGTTGCGTTTTCCTTAACGCGCCAGTCGTTGATTTTAAGATAGTTGTCAACGATTTCCTTGTAGTTGAGAAGAGCGGAATTGACGTTGCGGATTTTTTCGCGCTGTCTGCGGTAAAGGATATATGCCTTTGCAATATCTGCATATCCGGATTCTGAAAGCACCTTTTCAACGCTGTCCTGAATTGCCTCAACCGAGATTTTATCGTCAGTGATTTTTTCTTCAAAATCAGCAGTTACTTTAAGTGCGATTAAGTCGATAACGCTTGTGTGGTACTGTTTGCCCTGCGCTTCAAAGGCTTTAGTAATTGCGGCACTGATTTTCGCGATGTCAAAATCGACAACGCTGCCGTCTCTTTTGATTACCTGATACATAAAATTTCTCCCTAAATGTTAAAAATGTTTTTTCGTCAAATCACGCACTGTTTGACGCTGCAAAAAGCATTCTAACACTTAGAGAGGAATTTGTCAATATATTCCGTTAAAAATTTTTAAATACACAATATATTGTTGTTTTCATTCAACTCCGCGAAGAAACGTATTCGGGATGAATTGTCTTGAAATATCGGCAAATTCCCTCATTTCGTCAAAGGAGGGGGCGCTTAAATTGCCGTATGGAACGGAGTCTCTGTCCGTAAAACGCTGAAGGAAATACCTTTTTGCGCCCTTAATTATTTCGCAGATTTTAACAAAATCTTCCTTTTCGTGGAACTCCTTTATAACGGTAGTTCGAAACTCATATTCAATTCCCGAATTTATAAGAAGGCTGATGCTCTCCTTAATTTTTTTCATATCGATTTTATCTGTTCCGCAGGTGATAAAATATTTTTCCTCGCTGTTTTTAATATCCATAGCGACGTATTCCACGAGACCCTCGTCAAGAATGCTTTTAAGCATTTCTGGATGGTGTCCGTTAGTGTCCAACTTTACCGGATAGCCGATTTCTCTTATTTTTCTTATAAGAGAAGGAAGTTCCTTGTGAAGGCACGGCTCACCGCCGGTTATTGCAACCCCGTCAATAAGTCCCTTTCTGCTTTCAAGGAACGAAAACAGCTCCGTGTCGTCCATTATCGGCTGCGCGGTTCCGTCTATGAGCTCAAAGTTATGACAGAACGGACAGCGAAAATCGCAGCCGCCGAGGAATACCGTGCAGGCGACGTGACCGGGAAAGTCAAGTAATGTCATTTTCTGTAATCCGTGTAATTTCATTTTTTATCTCCTAAACAGCCGCAAAAATATTAAGGTTTCTTATATCGCCGTCAGAAATCGAATCATTTACCGAATATGCATGCTTTTCAAGGTCGCCGCAATTAGCTTTTGTAAGTTTTCTGTCAATAAGAACGTCAATAATATCCGCCGCTATTCCCTCAATTGCATAGTATTTTTCTTCTGCAGTCGCATTTTCATTATCGGTTGTGAGCAGATACTCCATAATTTCCGCTTCGAGTGAAAGCTTGTCAAGCTCTCTTAAGGCTCTGAAGGTCCATTTATAATATGGTTGATATTTCCCGTTAAGTAAGAAAATGACCTCGCTTGCGCTTTTGACAAATTCAAATACCGCAAGTTGAGCGGCAGCCTGCTCGCCGTGGTCAATACATCTTTTATAATTATATTGACCGCTTTGCGCCATAAGAAGCAGGTTTCCTGCGAGCTTCTTCTTCATTATATCTTCGGGATATTCTTTTATTTTTTCACGGATTTTAGTCACAAGACCGAAATTATCAAAAAATATTTCTCCGTTTGTAGCTTCTGCAAAAGCGAATTCGGGAACGGTAAACCATTCGTTAATACCGAGGTTTCCGTCAGCCGAGCCGATTTTTTCAATAAAAAATTCGTCAATTCGTTTTACTCCGTGCCTTGTTCCGCCGACAGGGGAAAGCATATTCCTTTTAAGTCCCATAAATTCCTTGGGCAATTTTGCATACGCTCTTTCGAGCGCGAAGGCGTCTTTCCTGTCAACAATGCCCTCGTCGGGAAGAAAAATGCAAAAGCCCGGTTCAAAATCGTGGTCGCGTGATATTTCATCGTCAAACCCAAAGCATTCCGACCCGCTGCCGAAAAGACCTGCCGCAAGAAAGGGGAGAAGATGCCCAAAATCGTTTTCAAGCATCGGTTTTCCGTATTCTTCGAAAAATGCCTTTGCTATTTCAATCCCTTTCATAAATACTCTCCGCCCTTTGAGTCAGTTCTTTTGAAGCAAGGAAATAACCGTAGTAAGAAAATGACGGCGCGCACTTTTCACACACAAAGGCATAATATCCGTCACGCTTTACGTCTTTATCATTTAATAATTCGTATGCCTTATCAAGATATTCAAAAATTGTGCTTTCCGCTTTTTCAAGTCCGTCTCTTGCTTCAAGCAAATCCGCCATGTTTAAAAATGTAATAGCCTGTTCGAGCACGCCGTTTTCAACGTTTTCCATCACCTTCAGCGCCTTATCATAAAGCGTAAGAGCTTCTTCGTAGTTTCCGAGAGCAACGTTTGTAAGCGCCATATTGTTATACAGTCCGCCGAGTAAATCGGGCGACGTGTTATCATGGCTTTCATATACTCCCTTTGCCATTTTAAACAACTCAAGCGATTTTTCGTTCTCGCCGAAGGCGTTATATGCCGTAGCGCAGTTTACATAGGTTGTCCCTGCGCTGACGTTATTCTCAAAATCAAGCTCCTTTAGAAGTCTTAAGGCTTCGTTAATGCTTTGAAATGCGTTTTCCTTTTTACCCGTTTTGCGGTAATGACCGACAAGCTCATTTTGAATGAGAAGCTCTCCGCCCTTATCGTGACCGAGCTTTGCCTCCTCAAGCCAGTATTTCAAATGCCTTTCGGCGCCCTGATAATCTCTGCGGCTCATATAGTCGTTCATTTTCTGAATAATTCTCTGCTGCGGTACGGGCTTTATCTCTTTCATAACTCCGTACGGCTCGTCGCATAAAAGGCATCTCGGCTCTGCGTAATCTTCGGGTGTAAGGTATCCTTTTTCGTTACTCATTTTCTTCTCCGTTACATTATATATTGTATAGTGTATTTTTGAATATACTATCGGTTGCGTACAAAATATATCATAACTCAAAGAAATAACTATGTCAATATTTTACTTTTTGTGTTATACTTAAAAAGGGAAGTGATAATATGGATGAAAATATTTTAAAGCTCAAAGAGTTCATTGACGAAAGCGAGTATATAGTTTTCTTCGGAGGCGCAGGAGTATCAACCGAAAGCGGAGTGCCTGATTTTAGAAGTAAGGACGGTCTTTATAATCAGCACGACATACGCTTTGACTCTTATCAGCCTGAATATCTTTTAAGCCATAGCTGTCTTGTTAATGAGCCGGAGGTATTTTTTGAGTTTTACCGTCAGAAAATGGACGCAAGAAATGTTGAGCCTAATGCTGCGCATTATTTTCTTGCCGAGCTTGAAAAAATGGGTAAGCTTAAGGCTGTTGTTACCCAGAATATAGACGGACTTCATCAAAAGGCAGGCAGTAAAACCGTTTTTGAAATTCACGGAACAACCACCCGTAACTACTGTATGAAATGCGGAAAGATTTATCCTGCGGATTATATTTACGAAAGTGACGAAAAGGTGCCGCACTGTGAGTGCGGAGGCGTGGTGCGCTGTGATGTTACTCTTTATGAGGAGCAGTTGCCTTACGGCGACGTAGAGGGCGCTGTTGACGCCATTTCAAAGGCGGATATGCTTATTATCGGCGGAACATCTTTGACGGTTTATCCTGCGGCTTCCTTTGTACGGTATTTTAAGGGGAAGCATATAGTAATTATCAATAAAGAGCACCTTTATTTTAATCTTGATAAAGAAAACGACCTTGAAATAAACGAGCCTATCGGCAGGGTTTTCGAGTATTGCAAACAGCTTTACGATATGGTAAAATAAAAAATAATCTGAAATGAATGGGGTTTGAGTTATGTATATGAACGATAACGGAAAAATCTGGCTTGCAACGGGTGAGGACAGAGTTTACCTTGAACCGTCGATGTGTAACCGTCACGGACTTATTGCAGGCGCTACGGGTACGGGTAAAACGGTAACCTTAAAGGTAATTGCCGAGTCGTTTTCCGACCTTGGAGTACCGACCTTTATTGCGGATATAAAGGGAGATTTAACGGGAATGTGCGTCCCCGGATGTGATAACAAGCACATTCTTCGCTCAATTGAAAATATGAAAATTGAGAATTTCAATTATACCTCATATCCCGTAAGATTTTTTGACGTCTACGCAAAGAACGGTCATCCCGTAAGAACTACTATTTCCGATATGGGACCCGAGCTTCTTTCAAGACTTCTCGGTCTTTCCGACGTCCAGAGCGGAGTTTTGAGAATTGTTTTCAGAATTGCGGACGATAACGGAATGCTGCTTCTTGACCTTAAGGATTTGCGCTCAATGGTTCAGTTTGTGGGCGACAATGCAAACGATTACAAGCTCAAATACGGTAATATTGCCGCGCAGTCAATAGGCGCAATTCAGCGCGCGCTTTTAACCCTTGAGGACGAGGGCGGAAATATCTTTTTCGGCGAGCCTGCGCTTGACCTTACGGACTGGTTCGAATGGGACTCGGACGGCAGGGGATATATGAACATTCTTGAATGCTCCGAGCTTTTCCAGCATCCGCTTTTATACAGTACTTTCCTTCTCTGGATGTTAAGCGAGCTTTATGAGATGCTCCCGGAAGCCGGTGACCTTGAAAAGCCGAAAATCGCATTTTTCTTTGATGAAGCTCATCTTCTCTTTAACGACGCGCCGAAGGCTTTAATTGAAAAGGTTGAGCAGGTTGTTCGTCTTATCCGTTCAAAGGGCGTTTCGGTTTGGTTTATTTCTCAAAATCCTTCGGATATTCCCGAAACGGTTTTAAGCCAGATAGGTAACCGAGTTCAGCACGCATTAAGAGCGTATACTCCGAATGAGCAAACGGCTCTGCGTTATGCGGCGCGTTCATTCAGGGCTAATCCGAATTTTGACACAGAAAGAACCTTGCAGGAGCTTGCAACAGGCGAGGCTCTTGTATCCGTCCTTGATGAAAAGGGCGTTCCCTCAATTGTTGAAAAGGCAGGTATCCTGCCGCCGAGAAGCTCAATGGCAGCTGTCGAACCGCAGATGATTCAGCAGACTATTTTTACAAGTAATCTTCGTGATAAATACTCTGAGACTGTTGACAGAGAGAGCGCATACGAAATGCTTGCGGCGCAGTATGAACAGGCTGAAGTACAGCAGCAGGAGGAAGCGGCAAAATTCGAAGAAGAAAAGAAAGAAGTAGAAAATCAGAAGTACGAAACAGAACTTGATAAACAGCGCGCAAAGCTTGAAAAAGAAAAGGAAAAGCTTGAAAAAGAGCGCGAGGCGCTTCGTGAAAAGGCAAAGAAAAAGACCTCAACAAAGCGTTCAAGCTCCGTTATGACAAAGACAATGAATTCCGCAGCAAATACAATTGGCAGAGAAATCGGTAAACAGATTATTAGAGGTATTTTCGGAACAACGAAGAGATAGAAAAATAAAACAGCGTTGTCGGTTTCCCGACAGCGCTGTCCTTTATAAGGGCGACCGACGGTCGCCCTTATTAAATTTACGGTATAAGAAAAAACAATTCTAAAAAATCCCGTCTGAATAATTCAACTAATACCGCATAGACAATTGTAAGTGTAATTCCTATTATAACAAGTGTAATATCTTTTTTTGTGATAGGAATATATTCTTTTTCCGAATGCGGGAATAACGCTTTCAACTTAACGGCAAATGCATTTATTTCTGTCAATATTATTCTCAAATCCGATATTATACTGAACATACATATTGCTAATATGATATCCATAGCGGAAAATTCTTTGATAGCTAATGAATATGTTTCCGGGACGGGTGAGTCCCATTCAACAAACCAAAAAATATAAACTAAAAAAGCAATTACAAGAATATATGACGGTATCAAACAAATAAAGCCCTTGCGGTTCTTATAATCATTTAGTTTTATCAACTTTTCGATTGCCACGGTAGAAGCATAATAAACAATTATGCTGATGATAAAGCCTACTTCAACCTTGAGTATAGATGCCATAATAAGCAAATACGCAAAATAGAATGCCTGAAAAACAGCAATATTCTTTATTGCTTTTGTAATATTAGGTCTGTTTAATCTTGCGCTTTTTAAGATTAAAGCAGATATAAAGACAAATATAGCAATAGGCAAAGCAAGTGAAAACAGGTTTTTTAAGCTGAATACAGGTATGCGGCTTGAAAAATAGACGCTTATGGCTGTTTCTCCGACAACAAGAAGGGGATAAAGAATAAACAACATCATTACAAGTGCATACACCAAAAAGAACGATAATCCCCTGAATGGAAGTTTATAACGTTTTGCAAAGTCGGAATAAGCGTTTATTTTCTCACTGTCCTCGCAGTTGTTATGATATAGCGCCGTGATTCTTAGGCTTTCTCTCGGAGAAGGTTTTTTGATACCGTTTTCCCATAGACCTATTTTCTTTTCACTTACATCCAGAATATTTGCTATTTCCCTATTTGAAATACCGCAATCGGTTATTATTGTATTCAAAAAATCCTGTGCATCAACCTGAACCCATCCTAAACCCATTAGAAATCTAATGGTAAATTTCGGCAAACGCATAATTTCGTCAGGTATAGAATCGTTGATTTCTTTTGACGCTTCTTTTTCGTCTTTTGCATTGTCTTTAGATTCAAGCAATTCCTCAACGCTCATATTAAAGCATTCTGCAATTTTATCGAGCATAGGCAAACGGGGATATGACTCGCCGTTTTCCCATTTTGAAATGGCTTTATTACTTACTCCGAGCATTTTGCCGAGCTTTTCCTGTGTGATATTATTTGCTTTTCTCAATTCGTAAAGGCGATTACCGAATTTGTATTTGTCCATAGTCTCACCTCGATTTTATAATATCAAATCTGTTTATTCCTTTCAACGCAAACACACTAAAAAAATTCCACTAAAAGTGGAAATTTAAAAGCACAGTGAATTTTCACTGTGCTTTTTGACTTTAATAATTAAATTCCTGCGGTTTTCCGTTTTCTTCTCTTGACTTATCCGCAAGATAAACCGTAAGGTGTCCTGCCACAGAATCAAATATCGAGGTGCAGGCGAGGGACGGTTTTTCATTCCTGATAAACGAAACAAAATCCTCTGCAAGCCTTTCGTCACCGCCTCCATGCGAGCCGTATGCGCCGACCATATCACCCGAAGAATTAAGGTCGATTTTTTCTGTGTCGCACTCGTCGGTTTTTGTCGGATGAATTTTCTTTACAAAAAAGACGCCCTCTTCAAAATTGCCGTAAATTTCACCCTTTGTGCCGATGATATGTATGTGACGAAGCGATGAAGCCGAGCCGCCGACCATATTGTGAGTACCGGTTGCGCCGTTCTCAAATTCAATAATTACGCTTTGGTGGTCAACCACGTTGTTATCGCTCTTGTAAATACATTTTCCGTAAGGCGAGTCGCCCTTTAAAAGATTTATTCTGTCCTCATCAGTCGGATTTTCAATGTCCTCTAACTTATCCCATATATAAAACGCCCATCTGTCGGGTTGGTCAAGATAAAGCCGTTTAGCCGAGAAATTACAGGTATCGACAAGCGGACAGTCAACAAGGCATTTTTCACCCGAGTTTTCGGGAGCGTTTTCGCTCTTAAACTGGAATTTACTTCCAAAGGAAGAAACTCTTACGGGCTTCACCGAATCCATAAGCCACATCATAATATCCAGATCGTGACAGCATTTTGCAAGCAGCATTGACGTGTGGCATCTGTTGCTGTTTGCCCATTTCCCCCTGACGTATGAGGTCGAAAGATGGTGATAACTGACGTTTTCCATTGTCTGAATGTTGATGATATCGCCGATTTCACCGCTTGCAACACGCTGCTTAATGCCGTAATAAAAGGGGGTATAACGTAAGACGTGACATATCATTACCTTGTTGCCGTTTCTCTTTACGCAGTCAACAAGTGTTTTCATTTCTTCTTCGTTTACCGCAAACGGTTTTTCAAGAAGCATATCGTATCCTTTTTCAAGCAACGGAACGGAGGTTTCAACGTGCATTTCGTCCATTGTGCCGTTAATTATCGCGTCGGCAAATTTCGGCTTTTCGGAAAGCTCTTTAGCCGAATTAAAGCAATACTCCTTTGAAAAGCCGTACCGCTCTGCAGCCTTTTTTTGTCTTATTATATCTGGATCTGCAACGCTGACTATCTTTAATAAATCGGGACGTCTTAACGCAAGATCCGCATAGATAAACGCCCTGTGACCTGCGCCGACTATTATTGCAGTTACTGGATTCGACATATTTTTACCTCGCAAAAATAATTATGACTTAATTATACACCGCAATAAAATATTTTCAATGTTTGTTGACAGATTTTTTTGTAAAATGTATAATATTTTATATAGAGACTCTTGTTAAAGGAGTGAATAAAATGAAAAAAGCAATATCGGTTCTTATTGTTCTTATGTATCTTTTGTCCGTAATGCAGCTTTTCTCATTTGCCGCAGTTGAGATTAAGACGGGTTACGGCTATATTGAACACGAGTATATAACCGATTTTACGAGACCTAACTTTATTGGGCAAAAAAGCTACTACGGCTCATTCCCTGTGACGGGTCGCTATTATGACCAGTTAAACGACGAGCAAAAGGAAATTTATAACAAATTCGACGAGCTTGGAAATACCGAAAACAGCTTTGAGGTTAATTACGCGTCAGGCGCTTTTAAGGTGCTTACAAGTGAAGTCGGTTATAAATTAAACGATATTTTCGGCGCGGCGTATAAGGCTTTTGTCAATGACCATCCCGAGCGTTTCTGGTATAACGGCTTGCAGTACTCATATTCGTATTCAATATCCGGTTCTTATACTACCATCTATTCTGTTGACCCGACTATTGTATGTCATTCGAGTTACAGTTTAAGCAGTATAAATACCGTTTATAATCAGCTTATGGATGCGGTTAATTCATTTAAGCCTGCAGGCGTTACAAGATACGAAAAGTTAAGGTCTATTCACGATTATATTGTCACAAAGGCAACGTATGACCCGGACTATGATAATTCAAATGCCGCTCCCTACGGCCACCAGCCGACAGGTTGCTTGCTTTCCCCGTATCTTTGCGTATGCGAGGGATATGCGGAATCCTTCAAGATTTTTGCTGACAGAGAGGGCATACCCAATATGCTCGTTTACAGTCCCGGTCACGTCTGGAACGTGGTCCTTATGGAGGACGGAAAATGGTATGCCATTGACGCAACTTGGGATGACCCGCCGATAAGTGACAATTCGGGTAATCTTCTTCCCGATTACAGCTTGCTTCAGTACAGTTATTTCCTTGTCGGCTCCTCTACGCCTACATCCGGAAGCACGACTTTTTCCGAGGAATCCGATCATCAGGAGGAATATATCTTTACAAGCTCTTCCGGTCAGTCAATTCTTAATCCTCCGTTGAGTGACACGGCATATTCGCCCTTATCTCCCGTTGAAACCTGGAGAACGGACGGAACTCAGGGTAACGATCACCCCGGCGGCTCTATTTTAAAGGATAAAATGCTTGTTTATCTCGCTCCCGGTTGTTCGATTAAAAACTGCTTCAAGCTTTCCTATTCATCGGGCAGCGCTTCGGCTTCCGGCGACAAAACAGGTTCGTCACTGATTTATACAACTACGGCAGGAGTTTCTACAAGCTATACCGTTATAATGCACGGCGACGTGAACAGGGATGCGTTAGTCAACAACACGGATTTGAATATTGTAATGAATGTTTCTGTCGGTAAAACGGTTTATTCGTCAACCGCTCCCGAAACGTATGCAGGCGACTGTAACGGCGACGGCGTGGTAGACGCTTTTGACCTTGCTGTTCTTGACAGATATCAAAGCGGAAATTACAGCTTCTATTAAGTTTTAATTAACAAAAGTTTAATTCCTTACATATATTGTACTGACTTGTACGTTTGTACAGGCAATATATGTAAGGAGTTTTTTTATGGAAAAAACAACAAACGATTTCTTTTATGACGGAACCTCCGTTTTTCCGAAGAATGTAAGCGTTGCAATGGCTTATATACCTTTTCAGCAGGATACAACGGAATTTGACGTTAAAACAGCGCTTAAAAAGGGCACTCTTTTCGTGGTTCTTGATAAGCCCTATACAGGGGTGAAGCCGAGATGAAAAGAGACGAATTATTGGAAATGATTTCACGTTACGGCTTTGCCGCGTGGGAGCTTCACATATATCTTGACACTCATCCGAGTGATGTTGCAGCAATGATGAGAATGAAGAATTTTCAGAAAAAAGCTGCCGAATACAGGGAAGAATATGAGAAAAAATACGGTCCGCTTACAATTCAAAGCGGTAGCGGACAGACCTGGCTTAATGACCCGTGGCCCTGGGAAAGGAGTGCAAACTGATGTTTCAATATGAAAAGAAATTACAGTATCCCGTAAATATTAAAAATCCCAACCCGAAGTATGCGAGCATAATTATTTCGCAGTACGGCGGACCCGACGGAGAGCTCGGCGCTTCACTGCGTTACCTCTCACAGCGTTTTTCAATGCCTTATCCCGAGCTTAAAGGACTCCTCACCGATATAGGCACAGACGAACTTTCGTTGGCATTTTTTTGATTATAAGCCTCAATTTCACTGCTTCCTGCGAGTATTCGTGCAGTCCATACGCTCGGAATTGACTTTAGGTGAATATCCATTTTTCTGCCCTTGTAAACAACGATTTTGTCAATCATCTCACGCATGAAGGCTTCATCCGAAACCGAGCCGTTCATTATTTGCCGAAGGTGCTTTTCTATATCCTTGAGTATTCTGTCCTTATCCGCAATGTTCTGATTGTGGATTTTTTCTTTTTGAAAGCGCTCGGTCAGCGTTTCGTATTCTGCATTTAGACGCTCACAGCCTTTCTTGTATTCTTCGGTCTCAATGTCACCTGATAGGCACATATCGAGCAGTTTTTGCTTTTTCTTTTCGGTTTTGGCAAGCTCTTTTTCATAGTATGCAATATTGTCGTTGCTCGGCTCACTGTCAAGTATTGTCTTAACCGTTTTAAGAACCTTTTTAATGACTTTCTCTCTGCTTTTTAGCACATCGGTCATAATTCTGTTAAGTATATCCGTAATGTCCTTTTCGCTTATTGAATTAGTTGTGCAGCCGATTGTTTCGCCCTTTTTGTCCTTTCGCTTCGAGCCGTTTTTCTGTGATTCAATACATACCCATTTGTTTGTTGTCTTACCGTTTTTCAGGTACTTCGTGGATCTTGTGAAGGTGGCACCGCATTCAGCGCATTTTATTTTGCCCGAGAGCATATATCTATTTGCAAAGCCTGCCTGATTTGGTGTGCTTTTCTTTCTGCGCCGTTCAATTTCAAGCTGAGTCGATTCGAACATCTCTCTTGATATTATCGGCTCGTGGTGATCTCTGATTACAACCAATTCAAGCTGACCTTCGTTTTTCTTTTTGGAGTGGGAGAGGTAGTCGGGGGTGTAGGTCTTTTGTTGAACCAGGTCTCCGCAGTATTTTTCATTTTTAAGCACTCGCAGTATTACCGTGTATGACCATTTCTTCATATAGGTTGATGTTCTTATACCTTCCTCTTGAAGTTCCTTTGCAATTAAGTGCGAGCCTTTTCCTTCGACAAGGAACTTATGAAATATCAGCCGAACCGTTTTTGCGCCTTCTTCGTTAATAATAAGCTTACCGTCACGCACATCGTAGCCAAGCATATCTCTGCCGAACACCTTTCCTTGTTCCATCATTCTCCGTTGTCCCCATTTAACACGCTCACTTGTTTTTCTGCTTTCTTCCTGCGCTATGGAGGACATTATTGTCAGTCTTAATTCTGCATCGGGATCGAGTGTATTTATGTTGTCATTCATAAATATTACGCCTACACCCAACCGCTTTAATTCTCTTGTGTAACTTATACTGTCGAGAGTGTTTCGTGCGAATCGGCTAATCTCCTTTGTGATTATGATATCAAAGTTGCCGTGCTTTGCATCCTCAATCATCTGATTGAAGGCGTTACGCTTTTTTGTACTTGTTCCGGTTATACCTTCGTCAACATAGATTTTTGAAAGCTCCCACAGGGGATTGCGCTTGATATATTCATTGAAGTATCTCTGCTGGCTTTCAAGTGAGTTCGCCTGATCGAGACTGTCTGTTGACACTCGGCAGTAGGCAGCTACCCGTTTGATTTCAGTTTCAAATTTATACATTTTTTCATCTCCTTGTTGTGTTCTTAAACACACAGTATACTCATAAAACTTATAAAGTCCAGAACTATTTTTCGGTGCGGTGATAGGGGAGTCACCGCACCTTTCAGTTACTGTTTTTCAATGTATTGCTCGTACTGGCTTTGATTTATAAAACCGTTTTTTAGAAGTGAAATGAGCAACGCATTTTCAATTGTTTTTTCAAATAGGTCAGTGTTAACATTCTCTGTGTAGTTTTCGTTTTCATTTTCAAAGATGATTTTGGTTTTCATCCGAATCGCCTCAACGAAAACTATGCTTTGTCAACCTGTCCTTATGCTATCACGCTCCTTTCATAAGAAGACTTGTTTTAATTAAAAATATGGTTTTCATATTTCCTCCTTACATGCTCTGCGCAAAGGCATCAATCATTTTGATTAAAAAAATAATGACATTGCTTTTCAAATATGATATAATACTTTGATGAAAATAATTTCCGGAGGAATATATATGAACATTACAAAAACCCTTGAAGACGGTATATTAACGGTTTTGCTTGACGGCAAGCTTGACACTGGAACTACGCCGCAGGTTACAGAGGAAATTGAATCGATTATTGAGAACGCTGACAGCCTTGTTCTCGATATGAAGGATTTGAAATATTTATCCTCTGCAGGACTTCGTCTTTTGCTTTCTCTTCATAAGAGAATGGCTCAAAAAGGCGGAATGGTAGTTAAGAATGTTAACGAAACCAATATGGAAATCCTTGAGCTCACAGGATTTGCAGATATACTGAACATTGAATAAGCTATGAAATTTTTAGACAAGTATTTTACAAAAGATCCCTGTAACACGGGTCGGCAGTTTGAGCTTGATGTTTTCAGATTCATTCTGATTTACAGGCTTGCTATTGTTCATGTGTTTGTTGACGGTTCTCCGGCATCGGCACTTGACACGCTTAGCATTCCGTATTACTTTGACTCCATAGTCGGAGGAGTAATCGGACCTACCCGTTTTATGATTATAATGGGTATTGGTCTTGCATATACCCGTCACGGTTCACCGAAAGAGGTGTTCCAGCGTGGAATAAAAATCGGCATAGTTGGCTTTTTGCTTAATGTGTTCAGATACCTTATTCCGTCGCTTATAGGATACGGAGTTTCGGGAGACGCGGAGAAGTATCTTGAACCGCTGCCATATTTATTCTTCGGTAACGATATTCTTCAGTTCGCTTCACTTGCAATGATTCTTATGGCGCTCTTGCTGTATCTCAAGCTTAATCCACCCAAAATTCTGGCTGTTGCACTTGGGCTGAGTATCATTGGCACTCTGTTCAGGAGTGTAGATTTACATAATAACATTCTTAATGTTATCTTCGGTCACATCATAGGTGTTGAAAACGCTTCGGGCGATCCGTATATCTATTCTGATTTTCCGCTTCTAATATGGTTTATATTCTATGCCTTTGGATACATATTCGGATATTACTATCAACGTCTTAAAGACAAGAAGAAGTTTTATAATATTGTTTCTCCTATTTGCATTGTTATTGCGACGGCTTTCTGTGCATGGGAAATATACGGCGGCTTTGGAATGATGATGGGCGAGGGTGCGAATGTTTTCTACCATATGAATACCATTGAGGCTTTTATTTGCATTATCGCTTTTATAGGAACTCTTATGTTCTCTTTCTATCTTTCAAAAATAATTCCCGAAAAGTGGAAAAAGCCAATTGAAAGCGTAAGCCGAAATGTTAACAGCATTTACTGTATTCACTGGGTACTCGTTTGGTGGATAGTTGATCTGCTTATATACAATCTCAGAGGCAATCCATATATTGACAACCCGATTGATGCATACCTGTTAGGACTATTATTAAGTATAATATCCATGCTTCTTGCAGAAGTATGGTCACGTACTAAAATCAAATATAAGAGGAAAAAAGCACATGAAAAAGAGAGGTAAAATTGCCCAAAGAACATTAGTTGCTATTCTGCTTGTTATATTCGTTCTGATTGCCTCGTTAAGTGTAACGGTAGGGCTTCAGGTCAAAAATGCTCTGTTGAAAAGTATTAATCACTCTGCTCTTTCGTATGTTAGGGGTGCTGCCGAATACATTGACGGAGATACGGTAAAGAATTACTGTACCACAGGCAGCAAAGATGAATACTATAACGAAATAGAGAATTATCTTAACTCAACCGCAAATTCAACTATCGATTCTGTAGACAATAAGAATATCAGCATTAAGTACCTCTATGTATTTGTTCCTAACGAAGATAATTATACCTATATCTGGGATGCCGAACCGGAACAAGAACCTGAAGAGTTTCTCAGTCAATATTCTTACAGTGAGGGCGCAAAAGAACAGGCGTTTAAACTTATTGAAAGGGAAATCACAGAAGATTCGCAGTATTATGTTGATTCCGAGGACGGACAGCATATTCTTACAGTATCAGTTCCACTTTGCGACAGCAATGATAAAGGAGTTGCAATTATTGCGGCAGACATTTCTGTTGATATAATCAATGATACGGTTAATAATACGGTTTTCAGTGTTATCGGTATTATTGCTGCGCTAATGCTTGTGATAATGTTCGTTTATTATTACACAACCCGAAAAAAGATTGTACAACCGATAATTGAGCTTCAAAAAGCGACCGAAAATATCGTTGAAAACATTGAAAATGACAGTGATCTGAAAATTGACATCACAACAAACGATGAAATTGAATTGCTTGCTGACTCCATCGTTGAAATGGACTCAAAATTACGTGATTATATAAAACAGAATGCTGCTATTACCGCCGAAAAGGAAAGAATTGGCGCGGAACTTGAGCTGGCTACCAGAATTCAGGCGGATATGCTGCCCAACATCTTCCCTGCGTTCCCCGAAAGAAAGGATTTTGACATATTTGCAAGTATGACCCCTGCTAAGGAGGTCGGCGGAGATTTCTACGATTTCTTCCTTGTTGACGACACACATCTTGCGATAGTTATGGCTGATGTTTCGGGTAAAGGCGTTCCCGCTGCTCTGTTTATGATGATGAGTAAGATTTTAATTCAGGAAGCAGCGATGAGCGGCAAGTCGCCTGCAGAAGCGCTTGAAAGCGTCAATAATCAGATTTGCGCTAATAACCGTGAGGAAATGTTCGTTACTGTTTGGCTTGGAATACTCGACCTTGAAAGCGGTATTCTCACGGCAGCCAATGCAGGTCACGAGAAGCCGATTATCAAACAGCCAAACTGTGATTTTGAGTTCTTTACGGACAGGCACGGCTTTGTTATCGGCGGTATGTCGGGTATCAAATATAAGAACTATGAAATCGCACTTGAAAAAGGCGCTAAGCTGTTTATATATACCGACGGCGTTGCCGAGGCAACGAGCGAAGCAGACGAGCTTTTCGGCATTGAAAGAACCGTAGAAGCGCTCAACCTCGTTAAGGATAAAACACCTGAGATTATTCTTGAGAGCGTTAAGAAAAGCGTTGACGAATTTGTCGGTAACGCTCCGCAGTTTGACGACCTGACAATGCTGTGCTTCGAATATGTTGGTGCTGATAATGGAAACAGCAATGAACTAACTTTAGATGCCACACTTGAAAATGTTTCAAAAGCTGTTGATTTCGTCAATGAAAAAATGGATAAACTTCCGTTATCAACTAAGGATAAACACCAGATTGATATATCCGTTGACGAAATTGTCAGCAATGTTGCAAGATATGCCTACGAAGGAAATGACGGCAAGGTAACTGTCAAAACCGTGAGCGACAAATCTTCTTTGACAATAACAGTCATTGACAGCGGTATTCCTTATAATCCGCTAAAAAAAGAAGACCCCGATGTAACTCTTTCGGCAGATGAAAGAGGAATCGGAGGCTACGGGATATTCATTGTAAAAAAGGTTATGGATGATGTTTCGTATGAATATAAAGACGGTAAAAACATCCTGACAATGAAAAAAATATTTTAATCATTAAAAGAAAAACTCCGAGTCGGTTGGCTCGGAGTATTCTTTATGTCTTTTTAGCTTTTTTTATTCTTTGTTGCGGTATATTCCGATTCGGCATTACATCCAAATTATTAACCGATTCGGTGAGTGACATACATACAGAATTGTTGTAAAATTGTTTTAGTCATGGTAAGATATAAGTATTCAGGAGGTAATAGTTATGCAAATTCAAAAAGCGAAGGATAATACAAAGTTAACAGTTTCTGTTTCGGGCAAGGTTGACACTACCACTGCTCCGGAACTTGAGAAAGAGATTATTGAAAGCATTGACGGCATCACAGAGCTTGCGCTTGACTTGAAAGAAATGTTATATATTTCATCCGCAGGGCTGCGTGTGCTTTTAAAGTTGGAAAAGACAATGAAGGCGCAGGGCGAAATGAAACTTATCAACGTAAGCCTTGACGTTATGGAAATACTTGATATGACCGGCTTTTCGGATATTTTGAAAATAGAGTAACGCTATGATACTTAACTATTTAACAACAAACTTTATGACGCTAATGTTCATCGTTGCATTAGTAGTCATAATGGCGGTTAACAGAAAACTGAAAGTTCCCGCAACTGAGTTGTTTTATGTGCTGATTATTATTATTTTGGTACTGTCTGTTCTGGACGTTCTCAACACTTTTCTTGCAGGAGAGCTTGACAAAAAGCCAACCTTTAATCCGATACGAGCGCGCACTATTGTTGATGCACTGGACTATATATTGCGTCCGTTCGTTATTATGATTGAAGTATTAGTTATCCAGCCTAAACAAAAAAACAAACTGTTTTGTGTTATCCCTGCTGTTATTAATTCCGTTTGGTATTCAACCGCGCTATTCGGAATCAAAATTGCATTTTATATCAACTCCGACGGTTGGCAAGGTGGTATATTCAAATTACAGTTAGTTTATGTAGTGCAACTCATATATATTATTCTGCTTGTGGTTTATTCCATTCGCTATTTCGGACGGGGTAATACTAAGACAGGAACGATTATTATGATAATCGTTTTAGCGGCGCTGCTGACAGCTTTTTTAGAGAACCAGAATATTTTAACAGGTTATGCAACCACAGTCGCTGCGTTTTGCGTTTTGCTTTACTATATTTATCTTGCTACTGTTTATCAAGAAGAAATACAAAAGCTGTTCGAGGAAAAGGAACTGCATATCGCGCAGCAAGAGCTTCTGCTTTTAAGAAGCCAGATTCACTCTGATTTCATTTTTGACTCATTGAGCATTATCCGTTCTCTTGCCAAGACGGACAAAAAAGCTTCTGCATCAGCGATAGACAGTTTTTCCGCTTATCTTCGTGCGCATATAAACGCAATCCGCGACGATAAGCCCGTCAGGTTTGAGTGGGAGCTTGATAATGTTAAGGCATATCTTTCACTGATACAAATCGGTGAAAACAAGCCTATGGAACTTATCTGTGATTTGCAAAGTACCGAATTTGAATTACCGCCACTTCTGCTTGAAACGGTTGCAGATTACTGTATCCGTCAAGGAAATGAGGGCGGTGAAAGGCTTACTCTTAAAACTTATGAGGAAGGGGAAGAAATTAAAGTTTGCATTACCTCTGACAGAAATGATAATCAAATCGCTGACGCAGATTCAAAAGCAGAAAAAGAACTTGAGGCTGCAAAGCGCAGGCTTAAAATGCATTGTGGCGGAACAATAAAAACTCAAGGCGCGACGGTCAACATAATAATTCCCCAAAAAATAACAGTATAATAAAAAACACGCTTCGGCAAAAGGGCGTGCGGATAAGGGATTTAACAGATTTTGAAAAGCCCTTTTCCGCTATAACTGCTTCAAAAAGCGGGTTAAGGTGTCAGCCTTAACCCGCTTTTATTCATTGTTCTAACGAAAAATTTCTATTTCAAAATTGCGTATGCACCTCAAAAAATCATATTTTAGTGTAAGACAAGGCGAAAAGCGCAGGAATACTGTTTTGTATTCCGAGCATTTTTAACGCAGTATTACGCTAAAGGATGGTTTTTGAGGCTATTAAATCCCTAATCAGCACGCCCTAACGAAGCGTGTTTTTTATCTTGTAAGGTCGTCAAGACTGACGCCAAGTATTTTTGCAATTCTCATCAGCATGGGAATATCGGGAGTGCGTATTCCGCTTTCCCAACGGTAAACAGTCTGAAGCGCACAGTCAAGTTTTTCTGCAAGCTGGGCGGCAGTAATGCCTCGCTCTTCGCGGAAATTATGTATGCGTAGTCCTAATAAAACACCGCCGCTGGACATCTTTTCAATGTCCTCATCCTTGATTTCGTGAATCGGATATCGAAGATTGCTCAGCGCGTCTTTTAGGCGTTCCGTACCAACGGGTTTCATAAGAAAGGCGCTGGCGTGCGTCCGATAACTGTCAAGCGCATATTGAGAATAAGAGGTAATATAGATGATATTCGTGTGCGGGTATTTTTCCAAAATCTGTTCGGCAAGCTCAATGCCGTTTTCATAGTCAAGGTCGATATCCATAAAGATAACGTCAAAATGATGCTTGTCAACAAGCCCGAGAATAGCGCTCGGGTCGTTTGTACCGATACATTTTGCATCGGGTACAATATCGCTCAACTCGTCAAGTATATCGTCAACGATAAGCTGATGGTCGTCTGCAACAAGGATTTTCATATTTTTACCTCTGCTTTTCTTGGTATTATTATGGTAACAAACATTCCGTTATCGGTTTGTTTTGTTTCAAGCGTTCCGCCGCACTGAATTAAAAGGCGTTGGCGGGTGTTGGAAATGCCGATACCCGTGCTTTTCATTTGTCTGCTTTGTTCGGGATTGCCCGTGCCGTTGTCTGCAACGCAGAGTTCAACGGCGTTTTCGGTTTCTCTTGTGGAAATAACGATTACGCCGTTATCCTTTCCCGTTCCGTATTTTACTGCGTTTTCAATAAGCGGCTCTAAAGAAAGGGGAGGCAAACGAAAGTCTGTTACTTCAAGGTCGTATTTTATTTCAATCTGTCGTGAACGGTCCGCCTGAACGAGCGAAAGATAAGCGTTTGCATGGCGCAATTCCTGCTCAAAATCAATAAGCTCATCAGTCTGAGTTGCCTGAATATGTACCTTCAGATAATCCGCAAAGGCGTCAATACACTGAACGGCTTTGGCTGTATCTCTCTTAACGAGAGAACGGATTATACTCAGAGCGTTGACGATAAAATGCGGGTGCATCTGCGTGCGAAGTAGCGACATTTTATGATTTGTAATCGTCAGCTCCTTCTGCGTAATAGCGTCGTGCATTTCATGTTGATGTATTACCGAAAGATAGAAATAATATTCGAGGATTCCCATCGCCATAATTTCGTTGTTGTATCCTCTGAGTATGCCGATTCCGTCCAGAACAACTACGAGAACAAACTGAAGAACAATCAAAAGCACGATAACGCTTCGCTTAAACTCATCCCATTTGAAATATATGACGGAAAACAGCATGAGTAAAGCAAGATAGAACATCTCAACGTAATATACCGACATACCAAAGATAGTTCTGCGCCAGTTGCTTCCGACAACAATAAGGTCAGCCGCAGTACTGCCGAAGGCGGCGGAAATGTAAACAACTGCGTTAAAGACCGCCGGTATAGCAAAAAGCGGAAGATACCTTCTGTTCGGTATAACAATGAAGGATAAAAGCATTAAGACAAGCGGCTGCATAATGAAATCAAGCACCGTCATAGTAACATGCAGCGAAAACTGTTTGTTTACATCAGAGGCAAATATCATATTTTGTTCAATACAAATATTTACCGTATCCGCTACCGTTACGAGAAAAAGAGTAACAATTCCTGCGGCAAAGTATTTTGTTGCAGGAACGGCAAGACGCTTATTTACGATAATGGTTGCAGTTAGGGACAACAGAATCATAAGCGTTATGAAATTGTTTACGATATACTCGTATAAAAACGCCATACTATCACTCCTTTTTCTTAAATATAAAAAATTATAACATATTACAACCTTTTTGTCATTCACCAATATGGTTAGTATTTTGCTAAAAATTAACCAGTACGGTGAATGACAAACGAACGACTCCATTATATAATAAAAATGAAAATGTATGAGTTCAAAAGGAGGAATTTTGCAAATGTATTTAGCATTATCAATTGCGTTGACAGTTTGCGCAGCCTTCGGATTCAACTACGGGCTTTTCCGATTTTTCAGAGGTAAAGCAGCGCTGTATATCCGAATGATTGTTTTTGCCATAGGCTGTACAATGCTTGGACGTCTTTTTGAAGCGCTCCAGTTTTTAGTAAACGGACAGTTAAGCGGCAGCTTCCACGTTGGAATGCTCGGCATAATCGGCTGCTTTATGTTTTTATTCAGCGCCAATTTCGGTCAGATGGACTCCATCGTTGACGACGGCTCAAAGCAGTTCTTAAAAACAAGAATTATTGCTTTAGCCGCACCGATTGTTGTGGCGGCAATGTGGATTGGGCTCGTAGTATCAAAAGGCTTTTCGGCATCTACTGTCGCACTCGGCGTTGAAGCAATATTCATTGCGCAGGCGGCCTACTATCATTTAAAACATCTTATTATCAAGGACGTTGACTACGGTCTTATTAAATCTATCCGCAGTTATAACCTTGTAGCGCTTATATACGCGTTTCTTTGTATGGCGGAGATGCTGGTAAAAAGCTTTAACCTTCCTGCCGTATGTATCATAATCGTTTATGTTTTACAATGCATTGTACTGCTTGCATTTGTACCCGTACTTGAAAGGGGTGTGAAGAAATGGACAACTTAAGTTATATTGCTTTTATCTGCCTTACGGTTTCGTTCGGCTTTATGCTTCCTCTTATGGAAAAGAAAACCCGCCGCATTATGAGCTTTATGCTCGTCGGCATTTTTTCGTGTCTGTTTATATCGGAACTAAACGGCATTTTACTTCGGCACTTTAATAACGATACGTTCTTCGTTACCACAACGATTACGCCGATAACGGAAGAAATTATCAAGATGCTACCGATTCTTTATTACGCTATTGTTATTTCCGATGACAGGAACGAGTTGACCACAAACGCTTATGCTGTAGGCGTAGGCTTTGCTGTGCTTGAAAACATCGTTATTCTTACGCAGAATATAGAAAACGTCACGATTTTATGGGCGCTGGCAAGAGGCTTCGGCGCAGGTCTTGTTCATGGTATTTGTACGGTAAGCGTAGGCTTTGGTATCTCCTATGTAAAAAAACGCCGCAAGTTGTTTTACTGCGGAACGTTTTCACTGTTGTTTACATCGATTATTTACCATGCAATTTTCAACACTCTCGTTCAGTCAAAATATCAGTATTTAGGTATTCTTCTGCCAATCGTAACCTATGTTCCGATAGTGCTTCTTATGAGAAACAGAATGCCTAAAAGAATTACGGCGAAAACCGAAAAGGAGTAATCCTATGAACATAAAACATTTAACAAGGCGTGCGCTGTCGGTGTTTATGGCTGCGGTGCTTACGGTAATAATGCTTTTGCCGTGTGTCTCCGTTTTTGCGGCAAATACGCAGTTTATTACCGATATCAAGCTTGCGGCAGGCGCTGACGCTGTTGAAAAACTGGAGGCTGACGGCTATTCCGTTATGCTCACGGGGCTGAATATGACCTATGACACCTCAAAGCAGGTCTATTTAGGCTATAAAATGAACGACGGCAAGCCGATTACAAATATTGTCATTTCAAAGAACGGCGGCAATTCGTTTGAAGACGAAAACGACGTTTCTTATACCCGCGCAGGCGACGTTGACGTTGACGAAGGTATCGGCGGAGGAACGGGCTATCTGTATTTTACGCGCGATGAGAATGCGGGAAGTCCTCTTGTAGGACTTGACGTTCTTCGTAGTAATGAGGAGGCGATTTACCCCATCACTAATGACGGCGCAGAGATTGTGCGTACCGAAAGCGGTACGCCTGCTGACCTTGAAAGCGCGAGCGACTCGGCTATTGTTTATCTTGCGCAGATTCGTGACGGTATCGTTTGTCCCTATATAAGCGAAATCGGAGTCGTTACCGATTTGGATAAATGGAATGCGGTTTATACCGCCTGCGAGCGCGGCTACAATTATTACGTTGAGGGCGATATTGACGAGTCCGACGAAACATATACCATTCTTGTCTATAAGCGTACTGCTGACGTGAAAAACGCCGTAACAAGTATTACTGCCGTTTCTCAGCAAACGGTTGAGGCGTTGGAGGCAGGCTCCGGTAATCTTACAGGCGCGGCTATCAGCATTTCAGGCGTCGAATACGTTAGAGTATCAAGCAAGCCGATTGCAGCAAATCAGCCCTATTATTTATATCAGACTAAAAACACGGTTGCAGGCAATCCCGTTTCAATGCTTTATGCGGAAAAGCTGGAAAGCGAGCAGAATTCAATTTTAGGTACGTGGGCAAACGGCTATTTCTCCTCAAAGGGTGTAACGTCGGCTTATATGTATTGCGCTAACGAGGACCTCTTTAATACGCTTAATGAGGACCTTACCGTTATGACAAAGCTTCCCGTACGGCTTTTTGAAACCTCACCGTCGGCAGAGGAAACAACCCAAACGACAACAGAAACAACAACCGAACCGACTACCGAGGCAACGACTGAGGCGACGACTGAGGTAACAACAGAAGAAGTTACCGAAACCGCTTCCGAAGTAGAAGCGCCAAGCGGCGAGGAACCTTACGAAGAAACGGCTGTAGAAACGACGGCGGAAACGACAACCGAAACAACAACTCAACAAGAAACAACAACCGAAACAACAACCGAAACGACAACCGAAACGACAACCGAAGCAATAACCGAGGTAACTACCGAAGCGGCGGAGGAAGGGGAAAAGTTTGTTAATATTGCAATGCTTACTCCGCGCGACGGTCTGCCCGAAAACGCGGCGCAGCTTTTAGGGCTCAGCGATAACAGCGCAGAACCGCCCTTCGTTGAACAAACGCAGCGTACGGACCGTACAAATAAATTCCCTGCTTCCGTATTCGGAAAGCACTCCTGGGTGGCGCTCCTGCTTGGTAGCATTGCCATCGTAGGAACGGGCGTTGCAACGGTTATTATACGTAAAAAGAAACAAAAGGAAACGAGGTGAACGGCATGAAAAAAAGAATAGCGGCGTTCATTATTGCGCTGGTGATGGTTGTATCCGTGCCGTTTAACGCTTTTGCATTGGGTTTCGGCATTGATAATGGATGGACTGTATTTACCGACCCCGACGCCAACGATGTTGACCCCGTCGTCGACTCCGGCGACTCCGACGACGAAAAAGTTGTAGTTATTGATGACGGACGCGCAAGGTCCATCCAGGATATTGCCGATACGGGCAGCAGCTTTTTTATCGTTCCTGAAGCAGGGAGGCCTATGGCGGTAGTAACGGGCGCGGACGGCTTAACCCAACTTGAAGAAAGGAATACGCAAACCACGCAGTCCTGGATTGTGAACAGCTTTAACGGCTACTATTATTTTGAAGATACGAATACCCATAAGGTGCTCCAGCTTTCAGGCGGCACGGCAGGTAAGCGTACACGTATGGAGCTCGGGAATCTTGACGGCTCGGATAAGCAGCTTTTCCAGATTGTGCAAAAGAAGGACGATACCTTTTCTATCCGTCCAAAGCTCAATACGGGCTTTTCCTTTAATTTAGCGAGCAATAAGACAACGGCGGGAACTAACGTTCAGCTCTGGAAAAATAACGTTACCGAGCATGAATTTATGTTCTACCCCGATACCCTCGGCTTATCAAAATTAGCCGAGGACGCGTCAAAAAGCTATTATATCTGCCCGCAGGTGAATACGGGCTGCGCCGTTGAGCTTTCCCCAAAGAACACGACGTACCTCTGGACGATTAGGCCTGAACAAACGAATTCCTTTATCGTGCGCAGCTTTGAGGGCTACTTCTATTTTGAGGATGAAAAATCGGGCAAGGTGCTTGAGGTAACGGACGGCACGGCGAAAAACGGCGCCACGCTCGGGCTCGGTGACTTTGACCGCTCGAATAAACAGCTTTGGATAGTCAATAACGAGGGCAAGGGCTATTATCAGATTTTAAGTAAGCTGAATAAAAAATTTGCGCTTGATAACAGCGGAAATCTTGATAATAACGGCAATAAGATTTGTCTCTATACCGCTAACCACACCCAGGCGCAGAAATTTAAGTTTACGCTAAACGTTGGTATCCCCGACGACGCGACGGATTTAGACCGCTACGGGCTTGACGAGGAATACGCTATCGTGCCCTGCCACGCAGGCTGGGCAGTCGTTGGCGCACCCGACGACGGTGGTATGTTAATATGGCAGGAATACCGCAGTGAGCCTCAGACCTGGACTGTCGGCAAAAAGGGTAAATATTACTATTTAAAAAATAAAAAATTAAACAAGGTTATTGAAGTGCCAAACGGCAATGCGTCTTGGTCGCAGCAGCTTGGATGCGGCACGTATGACGGATCGGATAAGCAGCTCTGGGAGCTTGAAAGCACGAATGACGGCGCCTATATTTTCCATAGCAAGCTCAATTACAATCTTGTGTGGGACGTATGGGAGGCAAAAGTAGACTCAGGTACAAAGATTCGTCTTGATGAGCGTCACGGTGGCAATAATCAGCGTTTCCGCTTTATGCACACCTCCACTACCGAGCCTATGAGCGAATGGGGCTCAAGGCGCCACGATTGCAACGTTTCTAACGCTGACGTCTGGGACGGCTCCACCACAACCGAATGGTTTACCGACCATAGAAATGATAATGATTTATATATCAACTCCGCTTCAGACCTTGCTGGGCTCAGCTACCTTGTAAGAAACAGTAACTTTATGACAGGCAAGACGATTCACCTGATGTGCGATATTAACCTTGCGGGTAACGAATGGCGGCGTATCGGTACGCCCGGCGACCATTTTTGTGGTAGTTTTAACGGCCACGGCCACGCCATAATCGGCCTTTCCATTACTACCAAGGACACCAGTGACGGTCTTTTCGGCGTTGTTGAGGGAGGCGTTATCAGCAACCTTGCGGTTAAGGGCGCCGTATCGGGCGATTATAACGTCGGCGGCGTAGTCGGCTATCTTGACCGAGGTCATCTTGTCAATATTTACAGCGAGGTCAGAATTACAAATGCAGCCGACGACTGCGAGGGCGGCATTGTAGGCATATGTATGAAGGGCGGCTGCATTGAGCATTGTACGCAAAACGCTTTGGTCAATAATAACGACCAAGACCCGTACCGCGGCGGTATTGTAGGCTATTGCAAGGGCGTGGTACGTTACTGCGTGAATAACGCAATGGTGAACCATAACTGGGACTGCGGCGGCGGTATTTGCGGCTATCTGGACGGCGGCAGAATTGAATACTGCGCCAACCACGGCACGATAGGCGGCGGCGGAAACTCCGAGCGTATCGGCGGCATCTGCGGCGAAATGGTGAACGACGGTATCGTTTTCGGCTGCTTTAACGACGGCACGGTCTATTCTACGGACGACGATTTTATCGGCGGAATTACAGGCTTAAGCCAGGGCAGGCGAACGATTTGCTGCATCAATCTCGGCAGAGTTTACGGCGACGACCAAGTCGGCGGTATTACGGGCGACGGCAGAGCCTATCACTGCTTTAACGCGGGTATCGTTACGGGTGATGACGACGTCGGCGCCATCGAGGGCAGAAATACGTCTGATTCCGTCGGCTGCGTTGCAATGTCATGGTCGGGCGCTAATATCGTCGGCAATGGTAACGCAGGCTCCAGCAAATGGGCAAATCCTGACGCTATCATAAGCGGTCAAACCTGTTATGATTTGAATCAGGACTTGACCGGCTATATGGTAGAAGGCTACGGCGGGGATAAACTCAAGGACGTCTTTACCCAGAATATCGGCTCGGACCCGTATCCGACCTTCGGCTCTGCCAAGGTGGAGAGGGTTTCTAAACCGCGTTCCGGAATGTATGGAAAAGTAAGTGGATACTATTATGGCTATGCCAACAACGAATACCAGGTGCGCGCGGAATATAACCGCGATTACGGCACCGTCAGCGGAACGGGTACTTATGCCACCTCTACCTCGGACGAGATAACGATAAATTCAGGAAAACGCTCCTCCCAAGGCACGAGTACGAATACCTCTACTAAAGTAACGCTGAAAGCGACTCCCGTCCCCGGCTGCGAATTTGACCATTTTGAGGTCAAGAGCTGCAAGGTAGTCCAGAAAAAGGGCTGGGACGATAACAACCACGACGGCATTGAAGAGGTCGTTACTACTTATAAACAGGATACGTTAACTCTTACAGAAAATATTGAACAAAGTTATACCGTCAAGGCGGTATTCAACGTCTTTGACGAAGTACCCGAGGATATGCGGGTAAAAGTCAAGCTTGAGGTTGAATGTACCGACGACGCAGGCGGCTGGAACAGCGATAACCTGCCGATTGAGCTCATTGACTCCGCGGGCGAATCGCATCTCTGGGAGGTTAACCGAAAGAACCTTGACGACGAGGGCGAAAAATTAACTCACACCTTCTATATCGGCGCGGCGAACCCCGTAGCCGTTTACGCAACGCCCGATTTCGGCGGCGGCTTAACCTTCCGTTCCTACGGCTTAAAGGCGCGACTGTGGGTAAACGGCAGCGGCGACGCAATGGAAAGTAAGGAAGTAATCATCCGTTCGTGGCCCTTCATTTCTTCAAAATGGGGCAGCGACTATATGAGCATTTCCTTTGAAAACTACGGTAATTCCAAGGTCGGCAACGCGGCTAAAAACGAGTGGGAAAGTTATACCAAGGTCAAGGACGCTTGGAACAAGGCGAGAAACGGCAAAGACCTTACCATCCGCCTTGAAAGCGCATGGCTTTTGGAAGATGTGCTTGAGCTTACCCACGGTCAGGACGTAACGCTTGACCTCAACGGCTACCCGATTATCCGCACGATTAAAAAGACGAAGGATAACGGCGAATGTATTAAAGTCGGCGGCGGCTCAAAACTCACTATTATTGATTCCAGTCCGAAGCGCGCAAGCTGCGGTAACTTCACGGGCGGCTCAATTCAGGGCGGACGAAGTGATAACACCGCAGGGCTTATTGAATGTAACGGCACGCTTGTTATGACGGGCGGCACGCTCTATAACGGCGGTACTACCGATAAGGGCGGCGCAATTAAGCTCAATGATAACGGTAACGCTACGCTGACTAACGTTCTTATTTCAAACTGCTGGTCAAATAAAGCGATAACCTATCAGAACGAGGGCGGCGCTATCTATATGAGAGATAAAGCCAAAGTAACGATGAAAAACTGCACCATCCGCACCTGCAAGGCGCTCGATTACGGCGGCGGCATCTATCTTGAGGACGACGGTAACGAGCTCAAGTGCGAAAACGTTAATCTTATTGCCTGCAAGGCTCTTGAAAACTTCGGCGGCGGCGTTCATCAGGACCGCGGCAAAACCGAATGGATTGGCGGCACGATTAAAAACTGCAGTACGGATGACGACGACGGCGGCGCGTTCTATCAGGATGACGGCGAGGTTTATTTTGAAAACGTACGCTTTGAAGCCAATACTTCAAGCGATAACGGCGGCGCGTTCTACTGCAACACCGACGATAAAACGTGGTTTATTAACTGCACCTTTATTAAAAACAGGGCAGGCGATAACGGCGGCGCGCTTTACTTTGACAATAACTATTTATATATGCAGGACTGCTCTGTAACAGCGAACTCTTCAGGCGCAAAGGGCGGCGGACTGTATATTGACAGCGCAGGGTCTATTGACGTAGAAGGCGTTATGGTAATTAAAAATAACGACGGCTCGGGCTCAATGGATAACCTTGTGCTTGAAAACGGCGCTTATCTTTACGACCACGGACTTGACCCGGGCTCGGATATTCACCTTCGCAGCACGGACGACGGCAACGTAAGAATAGGCAATAACAACACGAGCGAATATCAGCTCAATAACTATTTCACCGCCGATTACGGCAGGCTGACTCTTACGGATACCCAGGATGTTGATACTCAGCTCAGAGCGTCTGTATTCTCGGAAGGAAAAACAGTTGTTATTATAGGTTCAGTACTACTGATTCTTATATCTGTAGGTACTTTGTACTATGTGAAAAAACGTAAGAAAGGAGGAGCACTTGAAGATGAAAAGTAAAATTGTTTTAAGTATTATTGCTGCTTTTATGGTGGTGTGTCTGCTGTTCAGCGGCCAACCGTGGACGGTTTCTGCTGCCAACTTAAAGAATGACGCAGAGTATGCCAAAACATATCTCAGCGATGTCAAAATGTTCTATGGAACGAGTGAGGATAAAGCGCGTAAAGCCTGTGAAGGCGAGGGCTATATCTTCTCTAACACCAATCTTAATGAAGGTGCTCCTAAAAGCAGCGGCGAATCGCCAATGAAAATATATCTCGGTTATAAAACCACGACAGACCCTGCTTTGGCGATTACTGACCTTACGCTGCTCGATATGAGAAACACGCATTTTGAAGAGGGAAATTATTATGAGTACCTTGAAAAACACACGAGCGATTTTACCAACGAGGCAAATCAGCTTATGGTAATGGTGCGTGAATTCAGAAGGCTTTATGCCGAAGGCAGCCCTAACGCAAAAAAGGTTTACGATTCTCTCAATCTTATCTATGTTGACGAAAGTAAATCTCACGATAAAGCGGATAACCTTTTAGGTAATTATTTTCTGAACGAAGCAGATAAATCCTTTTTTGAAAAGTTTATTCAGCGCGGCAACGCAATGGTGCTTAATAAAATTGTAGGTCTTTTATGTATCGCCGTTGCAGATTATGAAGCGGACGGAACTACATGGGTTGACCGTGCAAAAGCGAGCGAAATAGATGAAATCTATGCCGAGTCCACCTCTGCCGTTCAGAATGAATTTGACTCAAATTATCAGGACGACGCAAAATATTTCCTCTTTGCTGTCAGGAATTTCGCCGAAAACTATACCGAAGCGAAAAAGCGCTACGATCAATACGGCGAAACGCTCGGCTACTCGGAGCTTGAAAAGGGGATGAACGAAGAGGAAGCTCTTTCGGCGCTGAACAATGCCGGTTCAAATAACCGCTTCCCCGAATACTGCAAGGCGCTTGAAATCTACGCGCTTCTTGATAATTTTCAGTATCAGAAAAAGGGCGAGGTAGTTGTTTCTAACGCCGATTTACTTGAGGACGGCGAGGTGAAAAAGGAGAAATATACCGAAACCGTTACCCTTGCCGAATATATTTTGGGTTTGGCGAATGACGAGAGCGTAGATGAACATCTTTCGACCGTATATCCTATCATTGCATCGTTAAGCCTTGCCCAGCGTGTAGCGCTGCGTAAGGGCGGCATTGCAACGATTGTTGAGGGGCTATATCTTGAAAAGGATTATGACTCAAAGCGTGAAAAGAGTATTAAAACCTCAATGGATAAACTTAAGGAAAACGGCTGCAAGGACGGCAGGATGTACCTTTGGATGGGCGTTGATTTTTCGGTTTATCAAAAGAAGGTTGCCTATACCAGCAATGATATTGAGGTAAGACTTTCGGGCGACGATTTACAGCAATCTTTAGAAGATGCTCAAAGAATTCAGGATATTGAAAATATCAGGCAGATACTTGACTGGATAGAGGTCGGCGGTCTGGCAATTTCAGGTATCAGTATGCTTCTTGCGGGAATACTCGGCAATACGCTTATGACGGTGGGTATCAACCTGTTTACTGCTGCCGCGCCGCTTTTGGCAGCGGGCGTCTTATCCGCTGTCGGCGGCATTGCTATGGCGGTTGCGGCTACCTTACTTTGCGCTATGCAGATATGCGCTATCGTTGCCTTTTTCTTCAGTATGGCGTATATGATTTGGGACGCGCTCGGCTGCTGGGGCTTGTTTGAATCGAGGGATGAAATCAGTTATGACAATATTCCCGATATTGTATTTGACGCACGCGCCAAAACCGACGGCAACGGCAATTATGAGGTGCGCTACGACGCGGTGCTTAGTAATGCGGACGAGAAAATTTTTGACGATTATTATGACGATAATATCTCTAAAGACCATGCGGATATGAACGCTTTCCAGAGCGTTTATGATCGTTGGATGACACTATACTACTCCAAGTCGCCTGCCGCGGGAGAGCCTATTGAGGTTAAGGAGGGCGAAAATCCCTTTATTACTCGAGGTAGCGTTGACCCGCCGAGCGGTTATAAACCGCTGACGCTGATTAACCAAAAATCCGCCTGCAACGTGAACGACGTTGAGGTGGATAAAGAATGGGGAAAGCCGCTTTACGTATTTTTCCCCGGCGTAGCCACGGGAACGGCGGCGCAAACGGATATGGAAGACGGCGAGTACATTGTCAAGCTTATGCTTTACTATAAGGATAAAAAGGAGGACGTACTCAACTATTTAAGAAAAGGCGGCTTTGAATATTTAGACGTAAACCTTACTCCCGGCAGCGGCTATACCTACCTCGGCTACCAAAAAGCGAAGAAGGGCACGCCGATTACGGATATCCGCGTTTGCAGCAACGGCGGCGCGGCGCAAATGAAGTTCGGCGACGCGCTTTACAGCCAGGCTGGACTTGAAGACGGTTCAGGCTCAACGCCTTACGGCTTAACCTTATACTACTCCAAGTCAGAATCGGTAGGCTCAAAGATTACGGATATTACCATTGAAAATCAGCGTCGTGAGCTGGGCGACGGTTATGAGCCCGTCTGCCTCTTTAACGGCGGTAACGCGGTTGACTTTGAGCATGACTGGCGCGATAACATCAATTCAAAATTCTTGGATGAAGAGGATTACTTTATGTCCAGGTTTAACGGCCAGCCTGCCAAATATGAAAGCGAGGGTAAGAAAAAGGAAAAGGCAAAGGATTTTATTCAGCAGGATGACCCCGTTAACGGAAAATATATTTATTTCCTGCCGAAAACGAAGTATCTTGCCAAGGATGAAGACGGAAACGCCGCGCAGCAGTATATCGCGGGCTTTTCCTACTTCCTTGCGGGCGACAAAAACGCAAGCAGCAACAGCTACGGCAATAACTATGAATTTATGCAAACCTTTGCTAAGGAAAACGGCTTTGAACTGTTAATGGATGGCAATGATCCGTTTACGGTAATGTCCGACTCAGCGGGCGAAATGACGCTTGCTTACACCTGGCGCGACACCGAGGGCTATCCGGCGGATACCTATCATTTTGATAAGGTTCACACCATTTTTAGAGGCGAAACGCGTTCCGCTTCAGACCACGGCTTAACGCATAGTCTGGGCTTTGCCAACGCTGATGAGGACGCATGGTATTTCCTGACGCGCGAAAACAAGAATATGATTTATTCTACAAGGATATATTTCGGCGTTTCCTATACCTATAATCCCAAGCGTGCGATTACGGGCGTTGCGGGACTTATAACGCCGTATTCGGAAACGAAGGGCGCCAAAATTCAGTACACTGCGGGCCTGGAAACGCCTGCGGGCGCAATGCAGATGACGAACGTCAGCCTTCAGGGGCAACCCGTGGTTTCAGCAGGAATCGGCCTCAGCATCTACAACCCTGCAACTATGAAGCAGCCGCTTTATACAAATTACACGGCAAGCCAGAAGTCCGACCTTCCGTGGATGACGAAGGACGATACCGAGATTATGACGCACCATCTTCTCAGCGCGGGTCCGAGAAAGGGTGTCCTTCCGCTAAAGAAGGGCGATATCACTTTCTCAACTCAGGAAAATCCGGGGAACAAGTCAGGCTATATTCCGGTTTGCGATATGCGTACGCCGAGCGATACGTCGCACCCGATGAACTTTGCGCTGGATACTACGAACAAAGGCTCAAAATACCTTTATCTCTATCTTAAAACGAATGCAGGCGGCAGAGAAAATGAAGAAAACTCTAACGTATATAATAAGAAAAAATATGTTGCAGGCGTTTTCTGCGGCGTAGGTGAGAATACGGAGGAGGCGCTCGGCAACCTGTATAAGAATATGTTGGCAGGCTGGAGCACCATTGCTTCCAAGCATAGCGATATTTCCGCAACTCCCACCTTGTCTGAGCTTGACGAAATTATACCCGTTGATATTTCAGGCAGGCACCAGTGGCACACTCTTCACAAGAACGATTCGGACGTTGACTCACTGCCCGACGACGAGGTCGTTATCGGAAATGAGGCGGCGTACTACCGCTGGGATGACGGTAATCTTGACGGCATTGCAGGTTCAGCTGACGACAATAAGTACGAAGCAAATGAAAAATGCGCCTATATTGGCGTTATCCGTACAGACGACAGTAAGGACGTTGTTTACGGTCTTCTGAAATACTATACGAGCGCAGCAACAGGACCTTCCACGCTTGACGTCGGCGGAACGGGAACAACGCTTGCAGGCGGACCCGTTGATTCGCCTGAGGGACGTTATTTCCTTTACTATTCCACCAACAGCGGAACGAGCGCTTATTCTGCTCCCGTAACGGAAATTGACATCAGCAAGGACATTTTCCTCAACGGCTATAATACAAGTTTCTGCGTAACTGATAAGGACTACGTGGATAACCAGCTTCCCGCTTATTCCGAACTGCGTATGCGCGCGGATGAAAATTACTATTTCCATCTCGGCTACGAGCGTGCGGATTTACCGTATTATGAAAAAATCTGTATCGGCGTAGGCAATTCAAAGAACGAGGCGTTTGCAGACCTTATCGGTACAACGACCGCTTTCGGCGCAATGGATGTAAACTGCAACTACAATTCCTTCTCAAAGAAATGGATTGCAATCGGCTACCGCAGAACTGCAAATGCGTCTGATGCTATACGTGACGTATTCCTTTATTACGGTGATAACCCGCAGGATGTTATACTGATTAAAGGCGGCTACTCAATTACGGAGCCAACGAGTAAGGTCAGCGAATTCACCTTTACGCCATATAGCGGCTCTTACAGGGATAAGGACTTTAAGAAAGTCAAAGTAGACGCTGTTCCGTATTTCCTTGTTGAACACGCTGTACCCGGCGGGGCTGAGGAGCCGTATTCTCTCAACGAAGGCAACGGCGGTAAAGGCATCTATCTTTATTATACAACCGCGCGCTTTGCCTATGCGCAGGAAAGAGAAGCAGAGGTGTTCCCGATTACCAGTATGGTATTCACTTACGGCGATATCTCTCCGAGATATGCCTCGGCTCAAAACCTTTTAGACTCTTACTATAAGGCATATTACGCTAAATCTCAGTATGACGTAACCGAGTTTGAAAATCCTCATTGGGAAAGCGTCCTCGGCGTAGAGGGCTCTGCTGAAAACTGGAATCTTAGCGGCAAGGGTGGAAAACGCATTTCGCTCAACGAGGGTGCAATCCCCGGCAGAGGTAATTCGGGCTGGCATACGGGCGACAAGCGCGTCTATATGTATGTTGACAGAATGGACTATGCGCAGATTAAACCTAAGAAGAATGAAACGCCTGTCACTACAGAATACCGTATTCGTACGGCAGCTAAGCCTCCCGAATTCGGTTATTACAGCCCAACAAGTAAATTCGGTAAAATTAAGCAATCAAAATAATAACAATTACGGCTCCCCGATATAAGGGGAACCGTGAGCACCCTACAAAATTAACCGTTTCGGTGAGTGACAAATTAAGTTATAATTGATACAATGCTATTGTAATAAATTATATTGAAAGGAATAATCTGTATGAAGAGAAGATTATCAACAAAACTGCTTTCCTTCCTTCTCGTGCTTGTATTGGGACTTACTACACCTGTGGCAGTATCAGCTCAGGCGGCAGAGGATAGCAAGGGAAAGTACATCAGCGATGTATTTATCGCTTATGGCAAGAGTGCAGATGAGGCGAAAAGCTGGCTTAAAAATAACGGCTGGGAGCCTGTCGGCAAGGACCTTAACGACGGTAATACCTCCAAAGCTCCGGGCTTTAAAAACGCTGCGGCAGTAATGGGTATCAAGCGCACGAACGACCCTAACAAAGCCATAACCGATATGGCAACGATGAATATGAAGGGCGGCTACAGCTTTGATGACTACGAATCGCTTGTAAATGAAAAGAAAGCGGACATCAAGGAGTTTATTCGCACCTTTACTCCCGTTCTTGAAGAATACCGCGCAAACTACAACAACAAGGGCAGCCAGGCGGGCAAAAAGCGCGCTCAGTATGCGCATGACCTGCTTAATAAATTCTACGACGGTAATGATGATGAATACGCTCTTAACGACACGGGATTGTCGCTCGGTGATTTATTCCTTAATAAAGTAACAACGGAATATAATGATAGTGATTACGCCAAGCTTTCAGCAGACGAGAAGAAAAAAACGGGCGATTTTCAGCAGATTATTCTTGAAAGCTCGGGCCCTGCCGTAATAACTGTTGAGCAGGCGCTTGCGCTTGCAAGCGATACGGCAGAAACCACATGGCTTGAGCGTTTACCTGATTATGCAGGCGAGGACGGACTGTTTGACCATTTAACAGAACTCGTTCCCGAAGCAAAGGGACAGAGAATTACCGAATCCATAGCGATGAATTACCTCCATTCCAAATTAGGTGATACGGCTGACGTTCTCGCAGAACAATGGTATGATATTAACGAAGAAATCATTTGGTTTGAAAATTACTGCGATGATAACGAGCTTTGGCAGGAGGACGGTGAGTCTGATGAGGACTATTCTGCAAGACTTGAGACGTTCTTTAATGGAATGAGCGAGGATGATGACGCCCTTCTTGACGAGGATTATACACGCTACACTTCTGATGCTGCATTTTATTTCATTCTATCTGAAATTGAATATGAAGGCGACTGGGGCGAAACGCTCTATGATTTCTTCCGTGATGAAGAAGAAGAGGAATACGGCAATGATTCCGATAATTTCCTTCCTCTTGCCGCAGCGCTTTCAAAAGGTCAGCGCGCCGGCATTAGCTTAATATCGTTACCAACGCTGTTACAAATCGGATATGCGGGCGAAGAGGTTACTGATGCACAGTTTCCTTCAATCAAAGAACTGTTTAAAGGTCAGGATGAGAACAGCATTTCTATTTACAGCGGAATTAACCGCGCGATCTTCCGTCAGGGCGTTGCGCTTACAAGCGAAGCATTGATGAAAAAGAATAGCGGTGAAGACCCATATGAACAAATTTGGAAAGAAGGCGGCATCGTTGATATTGTTGCTTATACTTCTCTCGGCGTAGGCGCCGTTTCTTTAATAACTGGTGTTATTATGGCGGTAAAGGCAGCTAAGATAATGACGCCTCTTGCAGAAAAGTCTGCCGAATTGCTCTCAAACGTTAATCATTGGAGCAATAGGGTAGCCTCTTGGACGGCTCAGTATAATAAGGCTTTTGCTGCCAATGTGATGCAGCCTGGAAAATTTCTTATGGACCCCATTGAAAGCGGACTGGCAAATGCACAGATGCAGGAAGGAATCGCTAGCAGGGCTTATAATAGTATTCAGTCTGAAATAGCACCCATAGCAACAATGGGTAAAGCAGCAAGATGGATGATGGGTATCGGCGGCGCGCTGATGATTGCAGCCGCAGTGCTTAAGGCAGTACAGCTTGCCAAGTTCTATAACCGTGATTTTACCCAGATTCCGAGGATGATTGTAAACGAGGATAACATAGTTTCTTATTCAGTGGATAAAAACGGCAATGTTGTGAAGGATATCAATTTTAATCAGTACGTATATTACGAGGCTGTTAAGTGTAACCGTCAGCAGATTGGTATTCATAAGAACGCACAGGACGGCGTTGAGGATTACGAAAAATGGGGCTGCGGCGACATAGCGGACCTTTGCTGCGATGTCGGTCTTCAGTGGCTTGCGCTCTATGTAAATAAGTCAAGAGATATGGGCGACCCGATTCTTGCAGATTCTATTGTAGTACAGTACGGCAGTAAGAACGCGCCTGAAAGCAATATGGGAACGCTCCATATGTTTACCTACAAAAACAGCGTTGATATCGGAAGTGACGCGTATAACTACCGTAACGATAATAACGGTATTTATATGTTCTGGAAAACGGATGCGAACGCTTACACAGCTTCAACCTTTAACTATGGCTACCTTGCTCTTGCCGCTATTGGCGGACTTGCGGTAGGTATCGTTGGTACAACTGGCGTTATTCTTCCAAAACGCAAGAAGGAAAACAGCGAAACACCAATCACAGCATAATAGTTTTATAAAGGCGGACACCTTAAAAGGTGTTCGTCTTTTTCATTTTTAACCATTTCGGTGAATGACAATGGGTAAAAAGAGTGATATAATATTATTAATTATAGTAGTAGGTGATTATTATGAAAAAAGCCATTACAAAAAGAGCATTGGCAGTCCTTTTGTCAGTACTTATGGTTATCGGTGTGCTTCCGATTTCTTCAATCACTGCGTTTGCGGCGAGTGTGCCCAGCGGATATGAATATATTGAAAGGGCGGAACCGTATGTCGACGACGATGGAGTTTATGTTTTCGGCTCATACGCTTATTACAAAAAGGACGGCGTTAAGTACACTATCAACAGTGACGGCTCTGTAGGCAGTGTTGCGACTGATGATGAACTTAAGATTGATTACTTTCAAGCAGATTTGTCGGACACCGATTGCACCATTACTGCATATACGGGCCCGTGTTCGGGTGGTATGGTGCTTGAAATACCGAGAGTATATGCAGGCAAGACTGTTGTTACTGTTGGTAACAACTACAGAAGGATATGCGATGAAATAAGCGGTGCAACCGTTATAATTCCCAGCACGGTTGAAAAAATCAGGAATTACGCTTTTTCCGGAACAAAAGTTGATAAGGTTATCGGTAATACAGTCAGCCTCTCCCAAATCGGAGGAATGGCGTTCGCAAACTGCGGTACCATAGAGATACATCTGCGCTATAACGGAAGAGTAGAACTGTTTTCTTATTGTTGTATGAATGACAGAGTAACCTACCGTACCAGTCACTATACACTTATATCTTTTTCAAGCGATCACGCCATATCTGAAAAAAGGGTTAACGATTTTGACCACCAGTTCAACGAACTGACATGGAACTGGGCGGACGACTGTTCAAGCGCAACCTTATCCGGTAAATGCACGGTAGCAGGATGTAATGTGGTGGCTAACGCTGGTATCACCGAAGTACGCGACGGCTATTACGCAACCTTTACGGCTACCGCCGTTATTAACGAGCAAACCTATACCGACACCAAGACCGTTGATTTGCGTAACGATCCGTTCAGTATAGACGCAATTTATATTGATGAAAACGGTGAAGAACAGACGGCAAGAGCTTTTGTTCTTGACGGTACTGAAACTGCGCTCAGTAACGATTGGTACATCGTAAACAAGGATGTAACATTTTCAAATAATATAAATATTTCGGGAACCGTAAATCTAATTTTAGCGGACGGCAAAACGATGACGGCCGCCGATAAGTCCATCCAGGGCAGTTATAACAGCGGCGCCGTTTTAAATATTTACTCTCAGAGCGGAAAAACTGGCGTATTGAATGCAGGTGCCATCGCTCCCAATTATCTGCATGTTTACGACGGTAATATTAACTTAACCGGTTCATTCGGTTCGTTAATTACCTCTGAAATTCTCGTTTATGGCGGAAATATAACGTCTGCTGCCGTTATGTCCTTCAAAGCGAACAGAAATGAAGAATCGTTAAAGCTTTTCGGCGGCAGCATCAGTACGGATTTATTTATGATCGGCAACCCTAATGTTGTTGCTCTGTCTAAAGCGACAGACAGCTTTTCATTTGACCGGATATCGGTTTCGGGAGGCACCGCACCGTTAATCATTCAGAGTGGCTGTCCATTGACAGACGGAGAAAGTGTTTTCGAGGGAAACTATTATTCAGGGCATGACGGACAGGCGGATGACGTAAATCAGTTAACGGGCAAGACGCTCAGACCCTATAAAATAAGTAATATCACCTATTCTTCTGCGGAGTATGGCTCCGTAAGCGGCGCAGCCACGGCAAATATCGGCGATGAAGTGGCATTAACCGTAACACCTGACGAGCATTATGTTCTTGATACGCTTACGGTAACAGACAGCGATGGTAACGCAATCCCCGTAACTGACTGCAAGTTTATGATGCCCGGCAGCGATGTCACCGTAACAGCAACCTTCAGCGTGCAAACATATATAGTAAACTGGGTTGTAAATGGTGTTACAGTTGAAACAGACGAAAGCGTTCCTTACAGTACAACTCCCGAGTTTAACGGAGAATTTCAGACGGATTATACGGAGGGTGACTCGCATTATCTCTTTATCGGCTGGAGCGACGGCGAAAACACTTATGCGTCAAACGCACTTCCTGCTGTTACAAATACCGTGACATATACGGCAGTATTCGATGAAGTTCAGTTTACCGAAAAGGTTGAACCGTATATTGATGCAAATGGCGCATATATCGTCGGCAATGTGGCTTATTATACAAATTCAAACGGTAGAAATTACGCTGCCAACTCTGACGGCAGTGTAGGCGAAGAGTTAGCATCGGTTGAACTTTCATACTTTGATTTCACACTTTTGGACGATGACACCTACCGTGTAAACCATTTCACGGGACCGACTAATGGTATGACAGAGCTTGTTATTCCCAAAACATATAACGGCAAGAAGATTACTGTTGTTGGAAGTAATAATAACGACGCTTTCTACAGCAGTAAAAAGACTCAGTTTACGCTTGTGCTTAATGAGAATATCACAAAGATTGAGCAGTACACCTTCTATGTCCTCTATGTAACGGAGGTAACAGGCGATACCTCTGGACTTAAAGAAATCGGTAAATATGCTTTTTCGTGGGCGAACGGACCAGGCAATTATGCTATTACGCTACATCTTGATTATCCCGGTCAGGTTAATATGCTCAACGGTGCGTTTAACAATATGAATGTTACCTTTGTTCTTAAGCATTCCACAAGCGTAAAGATAAACGGAGCAACCAAGCCCAAGAGTACGGCTTACGTATTCACCGACGCTCACACCTACAGTGAGCCGACTTGGACATGGGCAGAGGATTACAGCGGTGCAACGGCAACCTTTACCTGTACAGATTCTCGTTGCAAGCATCAGGAATCGGTGGATGCAACGGTTTCGTACGCAAACGAGAACGGAGAAAGAATGTATATAGCTACAGTTGAGTTTGAGGGTGAAACCTACACTGATACACAGTATCTCGATTATGATATCAATGAGGACGGCTTCGAGGATATAAATGATATAGCGTTTATCATATCCGCTTCTGTAGATGAAGTAACAATGACCGCAACTCAAGAGGCTAAAGCCGACCTCAACGGCGACAGAGTTGTTGATGCATTTGATGCAGCTTATCTTGACAGATTTTTATATTAATCGCGTATTAAAGTGATATAAAATTGTTCTTAAAAATAAATGATAATACCAGGAGGAAAATTATGAACAAACTAATCAGCATTATTCTTTCAATCGCAGTAGTCGTAGTCGGTATTGCCTTCGCAATCGTAGGTGTCGTACAGTTTACTAACAAGGATAAGTACGATTCAACAGTTAAGGCGACTATCGTTGACATTGAAGAGGAGTGGCAAGCTGCAACAGATCCCGACGACATAGACGGGTTCGTCAAGACCGCTTACATTGACTATGAGGTTAACGGCGTCAAGTATGAGCACGTTGTTTCGCCTGTTCAGGACGATAATTATGAGGTCGGCGACACGGTTGATATTCTCTATCAGTCACAGAATCCCGAGGAGATTTCAGGTCAGAACATAACCTCGGCTTCAATCGCCTTCATCGGTTTCGGTTTATTGTCAGCAGTTATCGGTTGCGTTATGACAATTAAATCACTCAAGGCAAGATAACTTTCTGATTAAAAAATAAAGGAGATATATTATGAATTACAAAATTGAAGGCGGAAATCTTCCCGTATTACTTGTTCAGCTTGAAGCAGGCGAGCAGATGGTTTGCGAAGGCGGCTCAATGAGCTGGATGGATGACGAAATTGAAATGAAAACCGAAGGCGGCGGAGTCGGCAAGATGTTCGGCAGAATGTTCACGGGTGAAAGCCTTTTCCAGAACAGATATGTTGCCAACCGTGCAGGCGAAATCGCTTTTGCTTCGTCTTTCCCGGGTTCTATCAGAGCTATTGAGGTTACTCCCGATAAGCCCGTTATTGCACAGAAGAGCGCTTTTCTTGCAAGCTTCGGTAATATTGATATTTCTGTTTTCTTCCAGAAGAAACTTAAAACAGGCGTTTTTGGAGGCGAAGGCTTCTTAATGCAGAAGTTCAGCGGAAACGGCATTGTATTTATTGAAATCGACGGCTCTGCCGTTGAGTATGACATTCCCGCAGGCGACTGCAAGATTATTGACACGGGTTACCTCGCTTGTATGGACGGCACCTGCTCTATTGATACAAGAACAGTAAAGGGCGTCAAGAATGTTCTCTTCGGCGGCGAAGGACTTTTCAATACGGTAGTTAACGGTCCCGGTCATGTTGTTCTTCAGACTATGCCTATTCAGAAAACTGCTATGGCTATTAACCCGTATATAGTTACTTCAAGCAACTAAACATAATAAAGGAGCAAAAACTATGAAAAGGTCAATCTTAATTCTGCTTTCATTGGTCATCTCAGCCGTTATGTTGCTTTCATTTGCAGCCTGTACGGGTAAGTCCGATAAGGCTCCGGAGACAACTGCTGCTTCTTCACCCGTAAGCACTCAGACGACCGATGATGGCGAGGAGGGCGGACAGAATCCCATTATGAATTATATCGGAAGATATAGTAATGGAGATGCTGAAATTCTTGTTGAGGCTGAAGGCGAAGACGGAGCAAAATTTACAGTTGACAGAGGCTTGACCGATGACGAGGCTGAGCAATACACCTTCAGCGGAACCCTTGATATTGATACACTTAAGGTTACATACTCCGACAGCACAAAAAAAGTTTTAACACTTGACGCAAAAGGAAATGTAACGGATGAAAATGTAAAATACACCGATGGCTCGGGAACAATAATTTTTCACGAGGACGGAACTCTTGAATGGCAGGACGAAAACGAGGCTGAAATCCTTGTTGAGAATAATACATTTAAGTTTTCAACATCGGCTGATTAACAATTTAAATTTTTGTTAGTTTATAAAGTGTAAAAACTTATGAAATATCCATCTGTATAAAGGAGAAAAAATATGAAAAAAGCAATTTCTTTAACTCTCGCGCTTTTACTTGTCCTCGCAGTATTTGCTGGCTGTTCAAAAACACCTTCAAGCGGTAGCGTAGACGTATCGTCATTAAAGACTATCGGCGATATTCTTAATCTTGAGCTTAGCGGCTCAACTGAGCACGCAACATATGAAGGAAAATATGTTTATGTTTTCCAGATTGACGATACTTATTACCGTGCAATAGCAAGCGTTGACGAACAGACAAGTCAGGCTATCTTTGACCTCGATTATTCCGACCCCGATCACGATCAGAAGGAAAAGGAGCTCGTATCATCTCTTGAAATTGAAAAACTTGAAAACTTGAGCGAAAACATTCTTCCTCAGG
>ERZ842401.48-NODE-48-length-143761-cov-20.028196_pt1 | contig 143761 bp, 123 predicted proteins | sample MGYA00521270_ERZ842401 | MGnify/ENA primary metagenome ERZ842401 (study PRJEB31892, sample SAMEA3878208) | bioreactor metagenome | biome: Moose rumen | place: Sweden | collected 2011-10 | study: EMG produced TPA metagenomics assembly of the PRJEB12797 data set... | reverse complement strand
ACGCACTTTTTCGTCCTGGTCTTTGCATAATTAAACTCATTTAAATTTGACTTTTTGTTAATTCTTATGAGTCTACTTATTTCAGGATAAGACAGTTAGCGGTCTAAGCCACTATTACAACCACTTTCAACACCCTTTATTTTAATGAAAAAAATCACAATTTTCTGCTTTTTTTTTGATTAAAATAAAGAGTAAACAATCATTTTTTTGCTTTAGTGATTATTTTCAAAACTATTTTTGCAATAATAAGCGCAAGACAAGTCGTTTTCCTTTGTCTAATGTTTCCGATAGGATAAGTAAACGCAAACAACGATTGCTATAATGCATGCGAGAGTTGAGAGCAATTTTTTTTGCGGGATATGGATGAGAAAGTGCAGGCGAGACGGGTGCATCCTCGAGTTATTCGCGTGGGTTACATAAAATGTGTGGTGTGTGGGGAGTTTTGTCCTATATTATTGCACCACTTTTCACCACTAATGTACTGATTATAGATTAATTCTCTACATATCAATATGATGCATTAAAAATGTCAATAGTCAATCTTGTTGATAAGTCTGTTGAAAAGCTGTTTATTTACCTGTTGATAATTTTTTTTGAAAAAAAGTGGGGAAATGTGGTGTAGTTTAAAAAAATTGTATTATCTTTGCAATCGGAATCATTTCGGTATGAATCGGCATGATTGTTACCAACCTCTAACCTACCCGTTGCAGGCTTGAGCCTGCATAAACAAACGATTTGTTGAACTTCTAAAAGCCAAAACAAATGTCAACCTTCATCGGTAACATAGATGCAAAAATCGACGAAAAAGGCAGGGTTTTTATCCCCGCTGTTTATCGCCGCATACTTCCGGACAATGAGAGCAAGAGTCTTGTTATGCGTAAGGATACGTATAACTCATGCCTTGTGCTTTACCCCGAGCACGTCTGGGATAAAAAGGTTTCCGAAATGAAAGAGAGTCTTGATGTCGAGTGGAATCCTGACGACAACCGTTTGTTCACGCAGTTTACTCTCGCGGCGCAACATGTTGATATTGACGCTCAGGGTCGTATTCTGCTCGACAAGAAGAGTCTTCAGTCCATTAATGCTGACAAGGAGGTTGTTTTTGTCGGTATGATGGATAAGTTTGCAATATGGGATAAGTCTTCGCTTGAAGATTATCTCTTGCCGCAGGAAGATTTCGCCGCCCGCTTGCAAAGCCGCATGTCTAAACGTAAACGTAATCAGGAAGATTAAGCCAATGCCGGTAATATATCACATACCAGCACTACTTGAAGCAACCATTTCGGCTCTGTCGATAAAGGCTGATGGGAAGTATGTTGATGTTACCTTCGGAGGTGGCGGGCATTCGAGGGCGATATTTGAGAGACTTGGTGAATCGGGTCGTCTGTATGGTTTTGACCAAGATGCTGATGCTCGCAATAATGCGATAGACGATAAGCGTTTTACTTTCATACATGCCAATTTTCGTTATTTGGATAATTTCATGCGTTGGTATGGCGAGTCAGGTGATATTGACGGCATAGTGGCGGATTTGGGTGTTTCCTTTCATCATTTTGACACCGGAGAGCGTGGTTTTTCATTTCGTATGGATGGTCCTTTGGATATGCGAATGAATCAATCTGCGGCTCAAACGGCCGCAGATATTGTAAACAGCTATACGGAGGAAAGTCTTGCGCGGGTTTTGAGACTCTACGGGGAGTTGCCTAATAGCGGTCAGATTGCAAAAAGTATAGTCAAGGCTCGCGAGAAGAAGCCGTTAAGGACTATAGGTGAGTTCAATGAGGTTGTGATACCGTTTTGCGGCAGAGACCGCGAGAAGAAAGTTCTCGCTTGCATATATCAGGCATTGCGTATTGAGACGAATGATGAGCTTGGTGCATTGCGAGATTTGCTTGAGTCGAGTCTGCGGGTCTTGAAGCAGGGTGGGAGAATGGCTGTTTTGACTTATCATAGTTTAGAAGATCGTTTGGTAAAAAATTTCTTCCGCAGCGGCAATATTAGCGGTGAGTTAGAGAAAGATTTTTACGGGAATATAGTAACTCCGTGGCAGCTTGTAAATAACAAGGTTATCACTGCTTCGGCTGACGAGGTAGCCGCCAACCCCCGTTCGCGGAGCGCGAAACTTAGGGTCGCGGAGAAAGTTTTTGCGGGAAAATAATTGTGTAACGATGAATATTAGAGACTTATGGCAGCGGATTTCCTATCGGGAGGGCGAAAACCTGAACGAGCAGGTGAGCGACTATTCAGAGCGTGACGATGAGGAGCGCACTGAGTCGAGAATCAATATGCTCAAGAATATCATCAACGGCAATTGGATGACATGGGATTTTTTCAGTCGTCAGCGGATTCTTATGTTGCTTATAGCCGTATTGTTTATCGGATATATAGACAATCGCTACCGCAGCGAGCAGGAACGTTCCAAATTGGCAAAGCTGCAGAAGGAGGTTGTTGACAAACACTATGAAGACCTTGAAGTTTCAGCGCAATATGTAGAGATGAGCCGTCAGTCGCAGGTGATTGAGCGTTTGAAGATATACGACAGCAAACTCAAGGAAAGCAACACACCTGCAATAAAGGTGGAGTGATAAATGGTTGAATATTATGCTTGGAAACAAACAAAATCTGTTGATACGTTATGTGGTGATATGCGCCATAGCATTCGTCGCGCTCATAGCTGTGATTGGCAAGATAATATATATTCAGACCAAGGAGCGTGACCGTTGGTTGACGGAGGCTGCCAAACAGAAGAAAACCGATGTTGAGGTTGCTCCCAATAGAGGCAATATATATGCTGCCGATGGTCGTCTGATGGCAAGTTCTTTTCCTACATATACCTTAGCTATTGACCCCTGTACTGATTGGTATATGAAAGACACAAGCAAGAATTTCAACAAATATATTGATACCATTGCCTATATTTTCAGCAACGTAATTGGTGAACATTCGGCTGATGAATATAAAAATGATATCACAAAGGCACACAATCGCGGCATACGCACAATGACGGTTAATAAAACAGCCATATCATATAGCCAGAAAAAGAAAATTTTCGAGTCAAAACCATTCAGCTATGGTCGTAACAAGGGAGGTCTTTCTTTTACTGAACACAAGAAGCGGAAACAGCCTTTCGGCTCGTTGGCACGTCGTACTTTGGGCAATGTGAACACCTTTTCCGACCCGAAAAGTGCTATACTTGAAGGTGAGGGAAACAGCGGTTTGGAGTTGTATTATAATGAGTTGCTTAAGGGAACTCCGGGGCGCAGTATCCGTCAGCGTGTGGCAACTAAGGACGAGAACGAGATTATAGAACCGGCTATCGACGGTTGTGATATTTATACAACATTGGACATTGACCTGTTGGATATCACTGAATATGCTCTGCGCAAGCAGTTGGAATACAGTGAGGCTTCATGGGGTTGCGCAGTGCTAATGGAGACACATTCGGGTGACATCAAGGCAATATCAAATTTGAAACGTGATGAGCATGGCAGATATTATGAGAGTGTGAATTATGCAGCGCAGGCTTTCGAACCGGGGTCAACATTCAAGACCTTTTCGCTTATGGCGGCATTGGACGACAACCTGATAAAACTGACCGACTCAATAAAAACCGGCAACGGGACATGGATTTATAAGGATCAGAAGAACCCTATCCATGATGCTCACCCGTCGGGAACGATAACAGCCAAGCAGGCGTTGACTGTTTCGTCTAACGTGGCATTAGCGAAGATTATCACATCGGGTTATAAGGAGAATACCAAGAAATATGTTGCAAAGTTGGAGCGTATGGGGTTTACCGAACCTATGACGATTGCTATTCCGGGTGCGCATAATGTAAACATAACCGCGCCGGAGGATAAGGAATCGTTGGCGCACATGGCATTCGGCTATTCAGTTACCATACCGCCGATTTACACATTGGCTTACTACAACGCGATAGCCAACAATGGTGTGTTGATTGAACCCAAATTAGTGAGCGAAATCCGTCAGGGAAACAAGGTTGTAGAGGAATTTCCTACAAAGGTGCTCAAGAACGGGATTTGCAAGTCATCTACTTTGAGTGAGATACGTGAATGTCTTGAGAGTGTAGTGTGGGATAAGAATGGTACGGCGCGTGCAGCGCAGAGCGATACGGTGAGAATAGCCGGCAAGACAGGTACTGCACGCGTTGTCGTAAATGGTAAATACATTGATGCCCACCGCGTTACCTTCTGCGGTTTCTTTCCCTACGAGAATCCGCGATATACATGTATCTGCGTTATTGAGCGTCCAAAGAGAGGAGGTGCAGGCTCTTTGTGCGGCAAGGCAGTTCGCGATATTGCAGAGCATACAATGGCAATTAAGGGTACAGTGCCGATTGATGTAGTAAGTGTCAGCCGCGACAGCATTGAGAAGCCGGAAGTCAAAGCAGGAAATATCACTGCCACGAGAAAAGGCATTAACCATGTTGCTTTAAAACTCAACAACTACAGCGACTCAACCGATTGGGGTAAAGTAGATAAAGATTTGTATATTTCTAATATCAATGTGAGTCCGTATTTCATGCCTGATGTGATAGGTATGGGTGCCAAAGATGCCATTTATGCCATTGAACAGACAGGTATGAAAGTAAGAATCAGCGGTTCAGGCAAAGTGGTCAAGCAGAGTTTAGCTGCCGGGAGACCTGTTCAACCCGGGGGAATAATATATATAGATTTGAGGTGATTATGCTACTATCTGAATTGATATGTGATTTAAATCCGTTGAGTATCACCGGCTCTACGTCAATAGATATCAGCGGCATAACTTTCGATTCGCGCAATGTGAGTGCAGGCTCGTTGTTTGTTGCTATGAGCGGTACGGCCGTTGACGGTCATGATTTTATAGACAAGGCTGTGGAGCAAGGAGCTGCCGCCGTTGTGTGCGAACGGCTGCCTCAAGAAATAGAGGCTACAACCTTTATCCTGACAGAGTCGAGTGCCGTTGCTTTAGGTCTGTTGGCAAACAAATGGTTTGATTATCCGAGCCGCCGCCTGACTCTTGTAGGTGTTACAGGTACCAATGGCAAAACAACTATTGCCACGTTGCTCTATAAATTAGTGCGGCAATTAGGCAGAAAAGCCGGTTTGTTGAGTACCGTTTGCAACTATATAGAAGACGAAGCAGTTCCTTCAACGCATACTACTCCTGACCCGTTGGAACTCAACGGCATGCTTCGCCGCATGGTTGATGCAGGTTGTGAATATGCCTTTATGGAGGTCAGCAGTCACTCTGTGGTTCAAGAACGTATCGCCGGCTTGGACTTCAATGGCGGGGTGTTCACCAATCTGACCCGCGACCATATTGACTACCACAAGACTTTTGAGAATTACCGCGATGCGAAAAAAATGTTTTTCGACCGTCTGCCCAAGACAGCATTTGCCATTACCAACAAAGACGACAAAAACGGAGAGGTGATGCTCCAGAACTGCAAGGCACAGAAATATACCTATTCTCTGCAGGCATTGGCTGATTTCAAAGGACAGATAATAGAAGAAGATTTTGATGGTATGCAGATGACTATCAATGGTATGGAAGTCATCCTGCCGTTAATAGGCAGATTCAATGCTTATAATGCTTTAGCTATCTACGGAGTTGCTTCGTGCTTGGCTTTCGAACCGCTTGATATCTTGCGTGTGATGAGTATGCTCCGTCCTGTCAATGGTCGTTTTGAAACCATCAGGTCAGCAAAAGGTTGGACAGCCATTGTAGATTATGCTCATACTCCCGATGCAGTGGCAAACGTGATTTCCACTATCAACCAAATCCGCAAAAAAGAGTCGGCGCTGATAACCATTGTAGGCTGCGGCGGCAATCGCGACAAAGGCAAGCGCCCGATGATGGCGCAGGAAGCCGTGAAAGGTAGCACAAAAGTAATTCTTACATCCGACAACCCGCGTGACGAAGAACCGCAGGATATACTCAACGATATGCTCGCCGGACTGAATGAAGAACAGAAAAGGCAGACGCTGACCATCATCGACCGCCGCGAAGCAATCAGAACAGCCTGCATGTTAGCGCAAAAGGGCGACGTAATCCTCATTGCAGGCAAAGGTCACGAAGACTACCAAATAATAAAAGGTGTAAAACACCATTTTGACGACCACGAAATAGTTAGTCAAATGATATAAACCCGTTCAGACGAATTAACCTAATTAACTCAATTAGTTTATGCTCTATCATTTATTCTCATATCTCGACAAAGCCTATGACCTGCCCGGTGCAGGTATGTTTCAATACATATCTTTCCGGTCAGGCATGGCATTCATCACTGCCTTACTAACAGCAACCGTTTTCGGCAAACGCATCATCGAGTATCTGCAGCGCAAGCAGATAGGCGAGACCATACGCGACCTCGGACTCGAAGGACAGATGCAGAAAAAAGGCACACCGACAATGGGCGGGCTGATTATTATTCTCTCTATCCTCGTGCCGACACTGCTTTTCGCCGACCTGACCAATGTTTATGTCTGGCTGATGATTGCCACTACTATTTTACTCGGTTTGTTAGGCTTCCTTGACGACTATATCAAAGTGTTCAAGCACGACAAAAACGGTCTGAACGGCAAGTTTAAAATTGTGGGGCAGGTGGCTGTGGGTTTGCTTGTCGGCATAGTGATGTGGGCAAGCAGCGACGTTACCATCCGCGAAAATATCGAATACAAAAACGCGCAGGGTCAGACTGTTGCTGCCATAGCACAAACACCGACACACGGAACGCAGACCACAATACCGTTCTTTAAAAACAATAACCTCGACTATGCCAACCTGTTTTCATGGGCAGGTGGCAAAAAACAAACATTAGGCTGGATATTCTTTATTCTCGTATGTATCTTTATTGTAACTGCTGTAAGCAACGGCACTAATCTGACTGACGGATTGGACGGATTGGCTGCAGGAACATCCGGTATATGCGGAGCAACTCTCGGTATATTGGCGTATGTCTCGGGCAACATCAATATGGCGAGTTTTTTGAATACAATGTATATCCCCGGCATAGGCGAGATGATGATTTTCGCTATGGGGCTGTTAGGAGCAACAATAGGCTTCCTCTGGTTCAATGCCTATCCGGCGCAGGTGTTTATGGGCGATACCGGCAGCCTGACACTCGGCGGCATAATTGCAGTGTTCGCAATAATATGCCGCAAGGAGCTTCTACTGCCTATCCTTTGCGGTGTGTTCCTCGTTGAGAGTCTGTCAGTCATAATGCAAACTTTCTATTTCAAACGCACTAAGAAAACTACCGGCACAGGACGCCGTATATTCAAGATGGCACCCCTTCACCACCACTTCCAAAAACCCGGAAATGCAGGTATTGACGCTATCATCCAAAAACCATATCAGCCACAACCCGAAAACAAAATTACCGTGCGCTTCTGGTTGGTAAGCCTGATACTTGCCGCCCTGACCATATTAACCCTCAAGATGAGATAAAACATGAAACGTATCGTCATACTTGGAGCGGGCGAAAGCGGTACAGGAGCTGCCGTACTCGCCAAGAAAAAAGGATTTGATGTTTTTGTGAGTGACAATGGTTCAATCAGAGAACAGTATAAGGCTATGCTTAATCAACACGGCATAGCATGGGAGGAAAATGGTCATACCGAGAATCTTGTACTCAATGCATCAGAGGTTGTGAAAAGTCCCGGAATACCCGAAACGGCTCCAATCATCATCACCCTGCGTGGTCAGAATATACCTGTCATTTCAGAAATAGAGTTTGCCGCACGATATACTGACGCCAAGATGATTTGTATCACCGGCAGTAACGGTAAAACCACAACCACATCGCTTGTCTTCGACATGCTTCAACGAGCCGGTCTCAATGTCGGTTTGGCAGGCAATATAGGTCACAGCCTTGCTATGCAAGTGGCAACGCAGAAACGTGACTACTACGTCATAGAACTCTCATCGTTTCAGCTCGACAATATGTATGACTTCAAGGCGGATATAGCCATTTTGCTCAATATCTCACCCGACCATCTTGACCGCTACGATTTCAAGTTCCAAAATTATGTGAATGCCAAATTCCGTATCACCCGAAACCAGACTTCGCAGGATGCGTTTATCTACTGGAGCGAAGACCCTGTTATTGATGCCGAACTGCAAAAACTCAAACCTAAAGCAACACTCTATCCTTTCGGCTTTGCAGCTCCGGCAGCTACAAACGGCAGTGCAGCACATAATGTGGCATATGTCGATGGCAATCATTTTATAGTCGGAGCTAACGACTCTTCACTACTGCTTGAAATTCCGCTTGAAGACCTTGCGCTAAAAGGCAGACATAATGCGCTCAACTCAATGGCTGCCGGTATTGCAGCACAGTTGCTCAATATCAAAAACGAAGTCATACGCGAGTCGCTTATGGGATTCAAAGGTGTGGAACACAGACTTGAATATGTAGCCACTATCCGTAATGTGCGTTTTATCAACGACAGCAAGGCAACCAACGTCAACTCATGCTGGTATGCTTTGGAGAGTATGACCACACCTACAGTGCTTATCCTTGGCGGAAAAGACAAAGGCAACGACTATAGCGAGATAGACCTGTTAGTAAAGCAAAAAGTCAGAACACTTGTATTCATGGGACTTCACAACGAGAAACTCCACGAGCATTTCGATAGCTTCGGTATTGACATTATCGATACCGATAATATAGAAGACGCTGTAAACAAAGCGTATCAGGCAGCCAACGAAGGTGATACAGTGTTGCTGTCACCATGCTGCGCAAGCTTTGACCTGTTCAAAAGCTATGAAGACCGAGGCACACAATTCAAACAGCAAGTCAGATCATTATAGCCGCAAAATATAAACTGTAAACATAACATGTTTGTCCTATGCCTAACAATCTGATTAAAAACATCAAATACGGTGACAGAGTCATTATGATTGTGTACTTCTCATTGTGCATAATCTCTATTGTGTCATTATTTTCCGCCTCATCATACCTTGCATTCAACAAATCTCACGAATATACAGCACCTATCTTGCGTCATGTATTTTTCATTATTGCCGGTATCGCTACAGCTTTCCTGCTTTATTTCATGCCGCAGCAGATAGTCAGATTAGCCGGATATATCGGTCTCGCCGTTTCTATTATTCTGCTTCTCTATCTTGCTATCTTCACGGAGGGAAGCACCGATGATGCCAACCGTTGGTTAGATCTCGGCATATTCCGTTTTCAGCCCTCGGAACTCGCCAAATTGAGTCTTATCATTGTGGTGGCTGACCTGCTCTCAAGAATCAAGGATTCTGACAACGAAAAGAAAATTTTCTGGATAATATTACTCTTTGTCGGGGTGATATGTATGCTGATAATGATAAGCAACCTCTCAACGGCTCTGATTCTTGGTGCTGTGGTGTTCGCAATGATGTTTGTTGCCAATGTTAATTGGAAATATCTTGTAGGTATTATTGCCGTGATTGTCGTTGTTGGTCTCTCAGGCTACGGTATAGCACACAAAATGGTCGAAAGCGGTGTTAATTTCAGCGGTCCTCTGCGCCGTGTTCCGACATGGGTCAACCGTGTTGACAACTTCTTTGTAGCAAAAGACGCTGACTACAAGTTTAATAAAAATGCCGAAGGCAACTACCAACCTTACTATTCGCAGTTAGCTATTGCACGCGGTAGTGCCTCACCTCTCGGTGTGCTACCGGGCAACTCTGTTGAACGCGACTACCTTCCGCAGGCATTTTCCGACTATATATTCGCCATAATAGTGGAAGAAACAGGGATATTCGGAGCTTTGTTCATAGTTATTCTCTATTTCCTCATAATCTTTCGCGGAGGTATGTTAGCGTATAAAACAGAAAGCAGTTATATCGCTATTCTTGCCATGGGTATATCAATGATGATAACATTTCAAGCCATAGTGAGTATGATGGTTGTAGTGGGTATCATCCCTGTCACCGGACAGCCGCTGCCCATGATTTCGCTCGGTGGAACATCGGTTATAATTACAAGTGCCTATTTCGGTATCCTCTTGGGTATTTCACGCGTCCAGAACGGCAAGATAGCCGCCGCACAAGCAGTAAAACGGAAGAGTGAAGAGAATATCCCCATAGTGGATATCGATGAAATAGAGTAGTCTGTCCGCGATGGTGGTACGCAGACGGCTCGTCTGCGATGGTATCTCATATCTCACAGTTAAATCTTAAATAAAAATGATATGCGTTATTTAATATCTGGAGGCGGAACAGGAGGTCATATTTTCCCTGCCGTCAGTATAGCCAATGAACTCAAACATCTCGATTCCCAAGCCGAGATATTGTTTATCGGTGCAGACAACCGTATGGAGATGGAGCGTGTGCCGCAGGCAGGGTATGAGATTAAGGGTCTGCCGATACGCGGTTTTGACAGAAAGAATCTGTTGCGTAACATTCCTATTCTGATTGATTTGATGAAATCAATGCGTATGGCTCGCCGTATAATTCGCGATTTCAAACCCGATGTAGGCGTTGGTGTCGGCGGTTATGCGTCAGGCGCGGCAATGAAAGTAGCAGCGCAGATGGGAATACCTATTCTGCTGCAAGAACAAAACGGGTTTGCCGGTGTGACAAACAAACTGCTCCGTAAAGATGCCGCAAAGATTTGTGTGGCATACGATGGTATGGAACGCTTCTTTCCGAAAGAGAAAATCATACTAACCGGCAACCCTGTGAGACAAAACCTTAAGACCGGCAACCGGCAGGAGGCTCTTGAGTATTTCCGACTCAAGGAGGACAAACCGATTCTGCTTATTATCGGGGGAAGTCTTGGAGCAAGGACAATCAATCAGAGTGTTATAGCCTGTTTGTCGCAAATTAAGGAATCTGGCATACAAGTTGTTTGGCAGACAGGCAAGAACTATATCGAAGACTGCCGCAAGGCTCTTGCTGATGCCGAGGGTTCGGAGAGTATTTATCTGTCAGATTTTGTGACGCGTATGGACCTCGCCTTTGCTGTCGCCGATTTGGTCATTTCTCGTGCCGGAGCAAGCAGCATCTCCGAATTAGAACTATTGGGTAAACCCTGCATTCTCGTGCCGTCACCCAATGTGGCTGAAGACCACCAAACGCATAATGCCATGGCATTGGTAAGACATGATGCTGCATTAATGATTCGTGATAACGAAGCCAAGGAAAAACTTATCCCGCAAGCCCTTGAACTTATCAGAGATGCCAACCGTTTACAACAACTTCATACTAACATCCTTACTCTCGCACAAAACGACTCAGCCCGCAGAATAGCCGAAGAAGTGATTAAATTAGGAAAACGGAAAAAGCAAAGAGATTAGTAACCTTTTATTCAATCTACTAACTATAAACATCAAACTACTTTCTATTATTATGGAACATAAAGTCGCATTGGTTTTGGCATCCGGCGGATGTCGTGGTTTGGCGCACATCGGCGCTATTGAGGTTTTGGAAGAACGCGGTTACCGAATAACTTCGGTTGCCGGTTGTTCTATGGGTTCACTTATTGCAGGTATATATGCTTGCGGCAAATTGCAGGAAGCAAAAGAATGGTTTATGACTATCGACCGTCGGCGTATTTTCGAACTCACCGATGTCTCTGTTTCGCTCAACTCATTGGTAAAAGGACAACGTGTTCTTGATGCAATAAAAGAATTTGTGCCTGACCGTAATATTGAGGATTTGCCTATACCTGTAAGCCTTGTCGCAACGGATGTTATCCACAATCGCGAGGTGGTTATGGAGAGCGGCAGCCTGTTTGATGCAATTCGCGCATCGATTTCTATTCCTGTGTTTTTTCAGCCCGTTGAAAAAGATGATATGCTGCTGATTGACGGAGGTGTACTCAATGCTTTGCCGCTTAATAGAGTGCGGCGGCATGATGGCGATATCTTGGCTGCCATGAATATCAGTGCCCCGGATGAATTACTACCTGAAGAATATGAACGTCCGCAACTGCCGGAATTTATTGAAAACTGGGATTTCGTCAGCCGTATGATGAATCGACGCGAAGAAGAAAGCCGCAAAGTGCAGTTGAGTTATTCCTCACTTCTTTCACGTATGACAGATATAATGATTCAGAATAATACAGTTTTGATGAGCCGTATGATACCCGTTGATATCCTTGCCGAGATGCCAATGAATGCATACCCAACTTTTGCTTACGACAAAGCCGAAGAAATAATCAGAAAAGGCAGAGAACTTATGAGTGACGCGATTGATAAATTTGAGGCGAGATAAGGAGTAGGTAGCGTTTTCGCTGCACTCACTCATGTGCGGAAACATCATCCCTCAAGGGCGAGGCACAGTTATGATATCCAAAATTACAGGCAGGTGGTCTGAAAATCCGTTGCGGTTGTAACGAATATAGTTATAAGTACGATACGGTTTGTTGTCTTGCAACAGCCGATCGGCATTATATATCTGTGCCTTGGAGCGATTGAGCAGTGCAGCAGAGACAAAAAACTGGTCGAGAGTGCTCCATATTTCCTGATATGAGTAAGTGCCTTGTGCGGCATTGTTAAACATCATAAGGCTTCGCGGCGTGGTGTTCATGAGGTTGGTCAGCGATGGTATATAAGGCGATATGTTTTGCGGTGAGTCGTTGAAGTCACCCATCAGTACTATTTGTGCTGATGGAGTGTTTTTTATTATGCTGTCGGCAAAAGCATCAATCTTGTCGAGTACAATCATTCGTTTCTTTTTAGCTTCGTCACCGCCTAATTGTGACGGCATGTGGCAGACCATTATATGCAGTGTGTCGTGTTTATCAGCGATACCCTTGACATATAGTATGTCGCGTGTAGGACGTGTTTCATATCCGAAGTCTATTCTTATCGGGTAAGAGTCAGAGAGTTGAAACCGGCTCGGGTCATAGAGCAGTGCAACATCTATCCCTCGCACATCGGGGGAGTCGTAATGTACATAGTCATAGCCGTATTTACGCAAAGAGCTGCGCCGACATAAATCGCGCAGGCAGGTATCGTTCTCCACTTCTACAAGTCCTACGAGTGCAGCATGCTGCCACTCTCCGGCTGAAGCAATAACTGTTGACAGTTGGTGGAGTTTCTGCCAATAGCGGCGGCTGTCCCAGTTGCGACTGCCTTCGGGGGTGAACTCATCATCAGCTGTCTGTGGGGCATTGACGGTGTCAAAGAGATTTTCGACATTATATGACATAATACGAAACGATTGCGCCTTGCATGTGCAAAACGCAACCGAAAAGAAAAATATAGATATTAGTCGAAATCTAAAAGTCGTCATTTGTTTGATTCCATATTCCATCTTCCCGAAGGTATCAGCTTATTTCGCGACCAACGCTGTTGTTGGCTTCAAACGGGAAGAGTCCGAAGAGTTCAGCATCGATTTTGTCGGTGATAAACTGGAAGTCCTGCGGATTGTCTCCGAATTTAACGTGGTCGGCATCAATAATAAGCAGTCTGCCTTTGTAGTCATTAATCCAACTTTCGTATTTGTCGTTGAGTCCTTGGAGATAGTCTATGCGGATGGATGCCTCATAGTCTCTGCCGCGTTTTTGTATTTGAGCCACGAGGTTGGGTATCGATGAGCGTAAATAAATAAGCAGGTCGGGCATTTTGACTAATGACATCATGAGGTCAAACAAGTCGCAGTAGTTTTTAAAGTCGCGCTCCGACATGTTCCCCTGTTCATAGAGGTTGGGCGCAAAGATACGTGCATCTTCGTAGATGGTGCGGTCTTGGATAATGGTTTTTTTGCTGCGGCTTATCTCCACAACGTCTTTGAAACGTTTGTTGAGGAAATATATCTGCAGGTTGAATGACCAACGTGCCATGTCCGCGTAGAAATCTTCGAGATATGGATTGACATCAACAGGTTCAAAACGAGGTTGCCAGCCATAGTGCTTGGCAAGCATATTGGTCAGCGTAGTTTTACCGCTACCTATGTTTCCGGCAATAGCTATATGCATGGTTATTAACTGAATAATCCGAATAGTTCGGCGTTAATCTTATCGGTTATATATTGAAAATCCTTTGGGTTGTGTTCAAAATCGAGGTCATCGGATTCTATAATGAGTGTGCGTCCGCTGTATTTGTTGAATATGAAGTCGTCATATATTTCGTTGAGTCCCTGGAGGTATTCGAGCTGCATGGTTTGTTCGTATGACCTGCCGCGCTGCTGGATTTGCTTTATAAGTATAGGTAGTGATTTGCGGAGATAAATCATCAGATCCGGAGTCTGTGTGAGGGAGGTCATAAGGTCGAATAATTCCATATATGTGGTGAAATCGCGTTGAGAGAGATTGCCGTGTTCGTAATTGTAGCGTGCGAAGACATAGACACCTTCGTAGATGGTGCGGTCTTGGACTAATGTTTGGATGTTAGACATGCGATTAATGTCAAGAACGTCTTTGAACCGTTGTTTCAGAAAATAAGTTTCTAAACAAAATGACCATCGTGGGATATCGCGATAGTAATCTTCCAAATAGGGATTTTCTATTACAGCCTCATACCTCGGTTGCCAGCCGTAATGACTACACAACATGCGAGTTAAAGTAGTCTTCCCCGCTCCAATATTTCCGGCTATAGCGATATGCATTGAAAGTTGAAAGTTGAAAGTGCAAAGTTAGATATTTTTTGTGAAAAATGCAAAATTAATTTTAATATTTCAAATTATTTCCCGCCGGTCAAACGAGTGAATTCCTTGCGGATTTGTCAGTGAGAATAAGTTTACCAAATTCGTGAATTAGCACCAATTCTTTCAATCCGTAATTCAATCTGTTTAATCCGTGGGAGTACTTTCGTTCTCTAATTGATTACAAGTTCTTGGGCAGTGTATGCTTCGTTGCCTGCAAGGTCGGTGCAGTAGATAAGTAAGTGGTAAATGCCTTGTGTGGCATTGGCAGGAATGTCAATATCTATGTCGCGGAAGCAGTTTTTGCCTGTCAGAATATCGTTACGCATCTGCGATGTTACAGTTATCTCAAAATCTTCGGTACTTTGGTCGGAATTATGAATTGCGGATTCCGGTCTTTTTATGTGTTTGTGTCCGTTGAAATTAGGGTGGATATTTATCTTGTAAGAGTTGAGTGCCGCATCATCGGTGAATGTGACTTGGATGCACAGCTGTTCTCCGGCATGTATAGTGTCGTTTTGTGCCGGTTGTGTGACAAGAATCTGTGGTGCTGTTGTGTCTGCTTCTTCACAACCGGTGATAATAAGGATTAGACACAAAAGATAAAAGAGTTTGAAAATAGTTGCTTTCATATTGTCCTGTTAAAATTTATTTACTAATTCTAAATCTTCATAGGAAGTGTGATGGAGAGTTGGAAGTTTGTGCCGGGTTCGGGAATATTGATAGTGCGATAGTAGCTCAGATGGTTGTAGTATCGTTGGTTGGTGATGTTTTTTATTGTAAGGTTCACTTGTGCGCGGTTGCCGAGGAATGGGAAGTACCAGCCCGCGTTGAGGTGTAACAGTACGGCTCCCGGTGTTCGCAATTCATTGTTAGCTACGTGGTTTTGCGGTGCTATGAGTTGGAGTTCGGGGGATATTGACAAGTCGGGGGTTATTTTCCAGTTGAGCGATTGACGCAAGTTGGCAGGTGGTGTGTATGGTGTTGCGGTGCGGGCATTGAGGTTTCGAGTATAGACGTATTCGGCATTGAGGTTGTAATCCAACGCATGGCAGGCTGTCATGTTGCGTAGTATATGTATAGTGAATTGTAGTTCTGTTCCGGCGAAGACTGCTTTGGTTTGCTGATAGCGGTATATTTGTCCTGCATCCGGAAGCAGTGACCATTCGCCGGTAGGCTGGAGGTAGATATAATTTCCGTAGTAGCTTGCAAACGGGCTTATGTTGAGGTCAGTATATTTTGTGTTTAGTTGGTAGGATATATCTATTTGCCAGCCGTGTTCTGAATTGAGTGTGTTATCGCCTTGTTCGTGTCGGAAAGCTCCGTGGTGTACACCATTGGAGGCGAGTTCGTTGGCGGTGGGTAGGCGGAAGCATCGACCGATGTTGATTTTGAGTTGGTTGCTGTGGTCGGGTGTGTATGTTATTCCTATTGCGCCGCTTGCGTTGCCGAGGTTGCGTCTCAGTGCGGTGCAATTGGTGGCATATATTTTTGCATAGTCGGCACTAACATGTTGTGCAATCAGGTAATCATAGAGGTAATTGTCGAAGTGTTCTGTAATGTCGTAGAATCCGTGGTCGTAGCGTAGTCCCGCTGAAAAACATAGTTGTTGGTTGATGTCCCAGTCTATCATCCAGAATGCTCCTGTTGTCCAGCGGTTGTATCGGGGTAGGAGAAAACCATAACCGTTGATAGTGTTGTTTTGCCATTGTGCGTCTATACCTATGGTTTGTTTGAGCATATCGTTATGGTGGATGTGCCATTCGAGGGTGCCGGAGAGTGTGTTGAGGAGGAATTCGAGTTCGGTGTCGGGGTTGGTTGCTGGTGGTTGTTGTGTGGCATAGTGTGTATGAAATGCCGCCATTTCGGCTCTATGGTTGCGCTGGTAACCGAGAGTGAGGTTGAGTGTTTGATTATTGATTATGATGCGTTGTTTTGTTGTTGTTTTGAGGTGCCCCACTTGGCTGTATGGCAGGTCAGTGTTCCAACGGTTGTTGTCATCTTGCAGTTTAGCGGGGTCGGGTATGCCGTGTGCTCCGGGGTAGAAACCGTTTTTTTGATGGACATAACTCAGAGTGTAGTCTGCTCTGTATGCTCCGTTTGTATAGACTAATTGTGCGTTGATATCGCGCTCGTGACCTGCTGTGTTCTTGAGCCGGTGATTGGTTACCGGAATGCGATAAGAGAGGTAGTTGATGGTGTCGGCAGGTACGGTGTAGTCTGCATAGTGGTGCTCGCTAAATCGTATCCGCCACCACAAGTTGCGACGTTTCATGCCCGTCATAAGCGATATGCCGGTGTCCCAATTGGTGGATTTGGTGAAGGCTGATATTTCTCCGAAAACGATGTCGTTGACGGGTACTGTAGGCGGCAGCATTTCTATTACACCACCCATGGCATCGCCGCCGTAGATGAGTGATGCTGGTCCTTTTATTATACGTATGCCGTCCACATCGAAGGCATCGATTTCAAGTCCGTGGTCTGCTCCCCATTGTTGATCCTCTTGTTTGATACCTTGGCTGATTACGGCTATGCGGTTGAATCCCATGCCGCGTATGGCGGGTTTTGATGTCCCGCTGCCTATGTCCATAGATTGAAGTCCTGCTGTATGTTCGAGCATTTGTGAGAGTGTGTTGCCGCGTTGTGTGGTGAAATAGTCTTGTTCGAGAACGCAGGTGGATTGCGCTTTTGCGTTTGGTTGTTGTTGTGTTTTTGTGGCGATAACTTCTACTTCAGCCAACCTAAGGAGAGTGGTATCAAACTGTTGTGCGTGCAGCGGCAGTGCGATGGCAGCAAAAAGCAGTATGGTGGTGACGGATTTCACTTTAGTTAAAAGCATAAAGGACAACGTTAGGTATGGGTAGCATATTATAACAGCCGGACACCGACCGGCTGTTATAATATGTTGTTAGGTGATATTGTTCAGCAAGCTTTGAATTGTTCGAGGAATCGTTTGTCGTTTTCGGAGAACATGCGGAGGTCTTTAACCCTGTATTTAAGGTTGGTGATTCGCTCAACTCCCATGCCGAATGCGTAGCCGCTGTATTCTTTGGGGTCTATTCCGCATGCTTCGAGAACATTGGGATCCACCATGCCGCAACCGAGGATTTCGACCCAGCCGGTCTGTTTGCAGAACGAGCATCCTTCACCGCCGCATATATTGCATGAGATATCCATTTCTGCACTCGGCTCCGTAAACGGGAAATATGATGGGCGCAAACGAATCTTTGTATCAGGACCAAACATTTCTTTGGCGAAATAGAGCAGAGCCTGACGCAAGTCGGCAAACGATACGTTTTTGTCGATATAAAGCCCCTCAACCTGATGGAAGAAGCAGTGTGCGCGAGCAGAAATAGCCTCGTTGCGATACACACGACCCGGGCATAATACTCGAATAGGCGGTTTCTGACTCGTCATAACACGGGTCTGGACACTTGATGTATGAGTGCGCAACAGAATGTCAGGATGTTTTTCGATAAAAAAGGTGTCCTGCATATCGCGTGCCGGATGTTCAGGTGGAAAATTAAGAGCAGAGAACACGTGCCAGTCATCCTCTATTTCGGGTCCTTCGGCTACGGTGAAACCTATTCTGCCGAATATGTCGATAATTTCTTCCCTGATTAACGAAAGCGGATGCCGTGAACCTAATTGTATAGGATCAGGTGTGCGTGTCAAATCCTGACCGGTACTATGTGATATGGCTTGTTCGTATTGCTCTTTGAGCTGGTTAATACGTTCTGTGGCAGCATCTTTGAGCTGGTTGAGCAGTTGCCCGACTTCGCGTTTTTCTTCTTTGGGAACATTGCGGAATTCACCAAAAAGTGAGGTTATCTCTCCTTTTTTACTGAGATATTTGATGCGCAGCGCTTCAATATCCTCGGCATGTGCGGCAGTGAGCTGCTCTACCTGTGCCTGCATTTCTGCTATTCGTTGTTTGATATCCATATATTTTGTTGTTTTGGTCGTGAAATAGTTATGGGCGGTGGGCGTGACTTTTATCTTTAGACTTTTCTTATCGGCTTGCAAAATTACTGCTTTTGTATGAATTATGCAAGTTTTGAGATAAAAAAGAGATACGCAATCTTGCGTATCTCTTTTTTATATAATTGCACTATGCGATTATTTAACGATAGCTTTAACTGCTTCGTTATTTACGCGAACAACATACACACCTGTTGAGAGTGAACGAGTATAGTTGGCAGCCACTTTGCTGTCTATCATTCTACCGTCAATAGTGTAAACTTGAATGTTGGAAGCGTTTGCGCAGTTAACGTAAAGTGTTGAATTGATAACACTTATTTCAGCGCCTGCTTCAACTAAATTCAGACTTGTAGCAACGCGTTCAGAATTAGCGTGAACCTTAAAGTCGGAAACAAAGATACCTGTGTTGCCTGAACGTCCAAGTTTTAGCAATGATGTTGAACTCTCAAGTATGAACATCTGAGTTGCTGTCTCGGTGGAAGCTTGGTCAGTTAAGAACAAACTCTCGTCCAAATTGTTGAATATCTCGATTTTAGCAGATTTAGACTCATCGGAATTGGTCTTGTAGAAGCTGATATAGAGAGTGTCGCCCTTAACAAAGGTTTCATATTTATAAGGCTCTACAGAGAAGTAGTTGGCACCTTTGTTGAAACTATTGGCAAATTTCATTACGTCATTTTCAACAGTGCATGTACCAACAGCTGTGAATGTACCTATTCCGCCGACGAAATCAGCTATAACTTCGTGGTTGCCTGCCGGTTGTGGATCTACAGGTTTTTCAGCGAGAGTAATTTCAACAGAGTAAACAACTTCACCGAGGGTGATGGTCTGTGCTTCTATATCAATTACAGGATCAACTTCGTCCTGATTGTCTTCGATAACAACATCTTGCAATGCTGCTTCGAGGTCAGCATCCCACGGAAGGATTACAGATATTTTCTTGTTCTCTTGGTCGATAACAGCCTCAACACCGGCAACGGTCACTTTGGTGATTGCCGGAGTTTCAGGTTGCGGTTGCGGAGTCTCGCCGGCTTTAACTAATTGGATGGATGTGAAACCACCGTCACCATTGCTGCCGGTTGATTCAACTGCAAGCAACGCAGGAACATTACCTAATGCAACTGAAATGGCTTCGCCGGTCTTGGCTGTCTTATTAACTTCGTTTACAACACCGTTAACTGTTATTGTAACAGGACGATTTTGACCTGCACCTGATACAAGGCGTACACTATCTGCAGCAGGGAGGAATAATATTACTCGGTCTTTACCTTCTGATATACGACGGTTGCCTTCTTCTTCTACGTCTTTAGCAAATTTGATACCTTTTTCAGCATCCCAACCATAGACAGAAGCAATCCATGTGCCGATTTCTTCACCGGTGAATACGTATGGTTCTGCGCCAACTTCGAGAGGTGCTACACTATACTCATTTAATGAAAGAGCATATTCTGCTTTTGCCTCACCGTTTTCAACGATAATTTTGTCGCCTTCGGCGCTAACTTTAGCTTTACCGTCTTCGTTCTGACCGCTGACCAATGTCGGTTTCTCTCCAAGATAAGGTACGGTAACTGTATTTGCGCCGTTTTTATTGTCAATAAAAGCTTTAACTCCGTTTGAGAAAATTGCTTCGGTGAGCAATACGTTTGTTGATGGAGCATCAGGATCTTCTGCAACGGTGATATTGAGAGTATAAACCAATTCACCGAGTGTAAGTGTCATTGCTTCTGCGTCAAGAACGGGATCAACATCTTCTTGGTTGTCTTCGATTTCAGCAGCAGCAAGAGCCTCTGCAAGGTCTGTACCGAAAGGTAACTCGGCTGTGATTGTCTTCTTTGAGTTGTCGATAACAGCCTCAACACCGGCAACGGTCACTTTGGTGATTGCCGGATCCTCAACAACAACAGGTCCTTCCGGTATCTCAGGTAATTCTTCTCCGTCAAGTACAACGTGGAAACCGAAAATACGGACTGTTTGAGATGTAGCACCGATAGTTGCTCCTTTGGTGTCTTCAGGGTCGGTGGCTATTTTCTTCCACTGTCTGCTGATATAAACAGCTTTAAGGTCAACTTCTGAAAGATCAATGTCAATCCATACAGCTTCCTCAAACTGTTGTCTTCCTGCTTTGGCATCGTAGGCTTGAGCAAAATCAACCAACAGCAGGCTTTTGTTTGACAAATCAACTTCTTCAGGAACTTCGGCAAATCCGATAACAGACGGATTGAAAGAAGCATTTTGGCTATTGCCGGTTGCGAACAAACGGATGGCTTTGATTTTTTTGTCGGCTGTAACAGCCATGTACTTACCATCGGCGCTGAGTTGGGCAAACTGGTAATCTCCTTGTGCTTTCCAGTCGGCTGTACCGCCTATGGTTACGTTTTCGTAAGCTTTAAAGTAGTCTTCTTGAGCACTGCCTTTAGGCATGCTGTTAACTACAACTTGTGCGGAAACTGCTGCTGATACGAACAATGCAGCAGCTGCCAAAAAGAGTGTTTTTAGTTTCATAAGCTTTGTGTTTTTTATGAGTTAAATAAAGATGAGTTAAAAAAAATTTTGTTATTAAGATGATTGCAAAGTTAATATAAAATGGTGTATAGTGTGTAAAAAAATTGTTTTATTTTGTTGTAAAAATTGACACACGTCATTATATTATGTGCTACAAATATAATATGTGCTTCAAACTGCCCTTATAAAAGAAAGACGCACATTGTTGTGCGTCCCTTTTTGTTATCAGACTTTGTAATTCTGATTTCTCTTTATGCTTGTTTAGCTTTTTCGACTATAGCTTTGAAAGCTTGAGGTTGATTCATAGCGAGGTCTGCAAGTGCTTTGCGGTTGATTTCTATACCTGCTTTATGAAGAGCACCCATAAGTTGGCTATAGCTCATACCTTCAAGACGGGCGCCTGCGTTGATACGTTGAATCCACAAAGCGCGGAAAGAGCGTTTTTTGTTTTTACGATCGCGATATGCGTATTGAAGTCCTTTTTCCCATGTGTTTTTTGCTACGGTCCAGACATTTCCGCGTCCTCCGAAATTACCACGGGTTTGGCTGAGGACTTTTTTTCTTCTGTTGCGCGATGCAACATGATTTACTGATCTTGGCATAATTAAATGTTGTTTTGAGCGTTAGCGCTGCTTTTGTTGCAGTCTTTGAGAATCTGCTTTCCGAATTCTTTCTGCTATCCGCTCGGTGAATAATAAATGTTTGATTAACGAAGAAGAAGCATTTCTTTAACGCTGCGCAGGTTGCTGTTGTCAAGAACAGAGAACTTGGTCAGGTTACGTTTTTGTTTTTTTGTCTTCTTGGTGAGGATATGGCTCTTAAAAGCATGTTTCCTCTTCACTTTTCCTGATCCGGTAAGGGCGAACCTCTTTTTGGCACCGGAGTTAGTTTTAATTTTCGGCATTTTAATTTATAATTTAATTATTGTTTATTTAATTATTGTTTGAAGTACTCTCAATACGAAAGCTTTGGCTTATCATTGTTTCTTAGGAGAAATCATCACTATCATTCGTTTTCCCTCAAGCGCAGGCATGTTGTCGGGTTTCCCGACTTCCTGCAAATCCTGGCAGAAACGTGCAAGCAGTAATTCACCTTGTTCCTTGAAGATAATTGCTCTGCCTCGGAAGAATACTGAAGCCTTGACCTTATTGCCGCTTTTAAGGAATTCCTGTGCGTGTTTAAGCTTGAAATTGTAGTCGTGGTCATCGGTTTGCGGACCGAAACGAATCTCTTTGACTTCAACTTTAACGGCTTTGGCTTTGTTCTCTTTTTCGCGTTTCTTCTGTTGATAGAGATATTTCTGGTAGTCGAGTATTCTGCATACCGGCGGATTGGCTGTCGCACTAATCTCAACAAGGTCAAGGTTGAGTTCATCTGCGATTCTCATAGCTTCGGCGAAAGGGTAGATTCCTTGTTCTACATTGTCGCCTACGAGGCGGACTTCTCGGAGTCCTCTTATGTGTTCATTGATGCGGTTGGGCATCTCCTTCTGAACGCGTTGTGGTCTGGGGCGGTTGGGGAGTGCGATAGCTTGGGTCCTCCTAAATTTTAATGGGTTAATAAAAACTCAAAATTTCAGCTTGCAAAATTAATACATTTTTTTTTACTACCAAAATAATTTTGGTTTTTTTTAATATTTTGTTGTAAAATCTTAATTATTCTTCTTTTCCGCGAAGAAGTGAATTGACGAATTCTTCACGGTTGAAAACTTGTAGGTCGGTCATCTGTTCGCCTAAACCGATATATTTGACAGGTATCTTAAATTGGTCTGATATACCGATTACGACACCGCCTTTAGCTGTGCCGTCGAGTTTGGTTATGGCAAGTGAGGTCACTTGTGTGGCACGGGTGAACTGTTTTGCTTGTTCAAAGGCGTTCTGACCGGTGCTGCCATCAAGTACGAGCATTACATCGTTCGGTGCTGTGGAAACGACTTTTTGCATCACATTCTTTATCTTGGTTAACTCGTTCATGAGGTTGATTTTATTATGCAGCCGTCCCGCTGTATCTATAATTACCACATCAGCATTATTAGCCACTGCTGATTGCAGAGTGTCGAAAGCTACTGATGCAGGGTCGGCTCCCATTTGCTGCTTGATAACAGGCACACCGACACGTTCACCCCATATCTCAAGTTGCTCGGTAGCGGCAGCGCGAAAAGTGTCGGCGGCTCCGAGCCAGACTTTCTTGCCTGCCTGCTTGTACCGATAGGCAAGTTTGCCAATCGTAGTAGTCTTGCCTACACCATTGACTCCTACCACCATAATCACATACGGGCGGGTTGGTAACGGATCTGAAAAGTCAAGAGGCTGGTCTGTATTGTTCTCTTTAAGTAGCGCAGCAGTCTCTTCACAAAGAATACGGTTTAGCTCATCGGTGCCTACATATTTGTCACGCGCCACGCGTTGTTCAATACGTTCGATGATGCGCAGTGTGGTATCAACACCGACATCGGAAGTGACGAGTGCCTCTTCGAGATTGTCAAGGACATCATCGTCAACTTTTGATTTGCCTATGACGGCGCGTGATATCTTACTTAAGATACTTTCTTTGGATTTTTCTAATCCTTGGTCGAGAGTTTCTTTTTTCTCGCGGTTGAAAAGTTTGTCAAAAAAGGCCATGATATTTACAATTTTTACTATTCATAAGTTTATCAAAGAGTAGTGGGTTGTCGTTGAGTGCTTCGTGTTGCGGGATGGCATTGAGACTGTCTGTTGCTCGTTGCAATTTGTCAGCAGTCAGGCTGTTGACAAAGTCTGTGATTTCCTGTACGGTAAAGTTGATGACGTACCCGATATGTCGTTGCAAGATTATGTCGGCGGTATGTGTGTCCGGATTGGTTATTATCGGTCGCCTGAAGTATATCGCATCGTATAGTTTGTTGGGTTCTGCATAGCGACCGTTGATTTCGTTCTCATCGTATTCCGGTGCTATCACGATATCGGTTTGTGAGTATATCTGCGGCAAGTCGTCAGGATTGATGAAACTGCCGTGAGTGATTATGTTTGGTGCTTTGACATCTTCGAAATGCAGTTCAGGTCGTATGGTTCCGTAGAGGTGCATCTCGTGTTGCGGAAATTGTGTGGCTATGGTGTTGGCGAAAGTGAGTGTGGCGCGGTGTCTGATATGTCCTATGTAGGCAAAGCGCAGGTGCTTTACGTCAGTTGGTTCCGGAGTGTAGGGGAAGTCAAGAATCCGTTTGTCAAGACGGTTGGGGACAATAACGGCATTTCGGACGGTTTTGTTTCCGTAGTGGTACTCAATAAAACCCGAAGAAGTGAATACAGTGAGAAGCGAGTGGCGGATGGTGTTGCGGTCGATGATGTCAAGAGTATGCCTGACAAGCGGGTTTTTGATATATGCCTGACTGATGTCTGATTCCTCGTATATATAGTTATGTCTTGTACATAGCCGTGCTGCGATAGCTATGTCAAGTAGAAAATAGTAGAAAATGGTGTTCCTGTCGTTTTTGTATTGTCGGGCTATTGGTTTGATGCTGTTGTACATTAGCTGCATCCGCTTGTGATATGGCATGACAAATGGTATGTAGCCGATTGTGGTGACACTGATGCCCTCGACCATAGGCACACGGTTTCCTTCACGCTCAAAACCGTATGCCTCTATTTCGTAGCCGTTGGCTTGAAATTCGCGCATACGTTTGTAGCAACGTTGCTGTTGCAGTGAGTTGATGAAGAAAACGATTTTCATAAAATTAAACACTTGCAAGTGAAGTTTTTATTGCGTCAAGGAAACCATGTCCGTATTGTTGGTCAGGTTCCACGTAGTTACCTTCAGCCCATTCGTTCCATGATTTGAGAAAGAGTATTTGGTGTTGCGGTTGTTTGATGCTGATGATTTGTAGTGCATCGCTGACATGCTGTCTGAAGGCTTGCGGTGTGGCATTGGTGTAAATGATTGCTTGCCTGCCGATTCTCGGACTCCTGTCCCATTGCGGAACGATGGTTGGATAGACGTTTTCCCATTTATCTTCAGGTGAAAACATGTTTCGAACCACGGTGGCATAGTCGAAGCGGTTGGTGGCAATAGCGGGCAGTGTGCTGTTGATGAATTTTCTTACTATGGTTGCTGTTTTACCGTAGGCTCTCATCTCTCCGCGTGCCATGCCTAATGATTGTATCGAGTCGAAACCAAGGTTGAGCAGGCTGTGATATATTTTGTCGGAGTGCTGTAAATCAGGAATGCAACGTGTTATGTTGCCTGCATAGTCGCGCCGGATAGTCGATGTGTTGTTGGTAAGAGCGAAAAAATGAAACCCTTCAAGTCCTTCTTCTTTTGCCCATTGCTGCCATAAAGAGATAAATTGCGGCACATCGGCAAAGGCATAGGGGTCATAAATTCCGAACAGCAGTTTGCCGTCAACGGTTATATAGCGTTTGTCGCGGAAAGCAGGCAGGAGAGTTTCAAACTGGTTGCGGTAGTCTTCCTGTCCGAGGTAGGTCTGTTTGGCTATATATTGCTCGTTGTGAAGATAATTGGTTTTTTTCCAGCTTCGTGTTGTCCAGCTGTGGTTAGCCCAGCAGAGGCAGAAAGGAAAATCCGGTTTGCCTGTCTGCAACATGTTGTTGAAGGGTGTTTCCAAAAGTCGTTTACCGGCAAACCAATAGTGCCAATAGCAGAACCCCTCAATGCCGGCTTCTTGCGCGAGCAGTGCCTGACGGATTTGTATGTCGTTGTCGCGCAAATCATAGTAACCGAGGTCGGCAGGAACTTTAGGCTGAACATGTCCCTTGAACAATGGTTCGGCGGCTCTCACATTGTCCCATTCCGTGAAACCTTTGCCCCACGACCTGTCGTTTTCGGGAATGGGGTGAAACTGGGGTAGGTAATATGCTATAATTCGTGCCATATTATCTAATTGGTTTTGCCGGTATGCCTGCTACTACGGTGTTCGGCTGTACGTTGTGCGTGACCACGCTTCCGGCTGCAATGACGGCATTGGCACCTATGGTTACTCCGGGCATGATGCAGACATTGCTGCCTATCCATACATTGTCCTCTATTATTACCGGTCCTTTGGATGTCAGAGGTCGTTGAGCCGGAGGATTGGTATAGTGCTGTTCTGTGCTGCCGTGGCTATTGTCGGTTATGAGTATATTTTTGCCAAACAGGACATTGCATCCTATGTGTATCTTGTTGATTGCCGTGATATGGCATCCTTGCCCTATATGGCAGTTGTCTGAGATAATGATTTCAGGTGTGAACTCTTGGTCGTTAAATCTGTCCCATGCATTCAGTATGGTGTTGTCGCCTATATTGACGTTCTGCCCTACGGTAATGTAGCGGCAGCCTCTGAGCAGTACGTGTCTGCCGATTATGCTGTTGTTCCCGAATGCTGCGAACCGTCCTGCCTGCATTCCGGTTTTGAACCGTAGAAATGCAGCACGCAGTTTGAGCGAGAGCAATTCAGAGGTAAAGAAGCCGAAAAAGCGTCCTATATAATATAATATGTGTTTCATATCTTGATAATCGAGTTGGTTGCCATATAGTCAAATTTGAAATAGAGATATGTCAGTATTGTGGTTATTATCTTGAGACCTCCGTCAGTGTCGGAGAAAGAAAACAGACATAGTACCCCTTGGCAGCAGACACATAGCACGAAGTACACCGCAATGAGTTGCTGGAAGGTGAGTGCGCCGTCTTTGGGTTTGGTCAGAGAGAGAAATAGGAGCGTGAAGAGTATGAATATCACCATAGCCCAAAATGGCCCGTAGTCGAGAGTAAAGTCGCCAACGAAGGTGTAAAAATAGTAGTCGTCTATTTTGAGGTTGCTGTATTTGACACGTCGTTGTATGTAGTTGACCGGTGTGGTTGGGTCGATGACTCGTTTCAGCAGGTTGGCAGTGCGGTCGCCGTACCTTATTCCTCCGGCATCCATACCGTAGTTGTTGAAGTTCAGCATTGACTGACCTGCATAGTAGATTACCGATGAGGTAACAGCTTTATCCATACCCTTGTGGTCGCTGAACCGGCTGATAGTGAGCATGAGAATAGGTATTGCTATAATCACTATGGCACCTGCCAATACTGCAAGGACGCGCTTGCGTACCGTCTCTGTCATCCATTGGCGCGTAAGCCAGTAGGCAAATATGACAGTCATGCTTTTAAGTACCACATTGCCACGAGCACCATTGCCGATACTTGACATCATGTCAAGTGCAAAACACAAAATAAGTCCGGCAATAATGAGGTAATTGGGCTTTTCCCGAGTCAGATAAATGAATACAAACAATATGGTCAGGTGAGAGAACGAGCCGCTTATGACTGCATATATATTTGACACCGACCTGCCCGAGTCATCAGCATTGCTCAACATTTCGTGGTAAAGTTCTGAACCAGAGCTGATATCCCAAATCATTGTGCCCATGCCGTCTTTAAATATCCGAACGATGGAGACTATCTGAGTCAGACTGACAATAATTACAAATATGCAAAGCAGGTTTAAGGCACGTGAGGACGGCTGGATTATCGTTGTGTTTTTTTCGTCAAGTCTTAATATCGGTGTCGATGTGAGTATCAGAGCAGCAAACAGATAAATGAAGGGAAATAGGGTGAGGTCGTTGAAAGTATAGAATATATTTGGTGTGGCAAAGCAGACAAACGCGAGAACGCACGTTATAACCAAATAGAGGAGATATAACGAGCCTACCGACATATAGCCTCTCTTTTTTTGATAGATAACGAATACTGTTATGTAGAGAAGCAGATTGACGGTCAGGTAAAATGCGTTTGTAAAGCCTATTTCCATATTATCTTTTTCGTTTCGTTGATTATGATTTCTTTGAGTTCGTTTGCTTCTGTGAATTTGAATGTTTTGTATGCTGCAAAATAGAGTAGTGCTGCGGCTTTAAGTTGCAGTGCCAGTATGGCGGCATTGGGCAGGTTAAGCAGAGTTATTGTCCATGTTGCTGCGCTAATCAAGGCTGCAATCAGCAGTATGGGCAACAGGTCGGTTATTTGGTTTATGATACCATAGCCTATAAGACGCTTGGAGTATATGCTCGTGATGATATAGTCGAGTATGTAATAGCCCACCGCGCACCACAACATGGTCTCTATACTGAAAAACACACCTGACACTATCACGAGAGAAAACAGCCCTTTTTTCAGAATTTCAATCTTGAGGTAAATATCGGAACGTTTGAACAGGTTGAGCAGGTTGGCATTGAGTATGGTTATAGGGGCGATGACGGCATACAGGCACATTATCTGCAGATATTTAACGGCAGGCAGCCATTTTTCGCCGATAAGAAGCAAAATCATAGGCTTGGCTATAGCTATCATCAGTAGTCCGAATGAGAAAGAAATAAGGGCTGTATAGATGATTATCTTGCGGAATATGTTTTTCAGTCGAGTCGGGTTGTCTTGTATCTCGCTCATAACGGGCATAGATACTTTCTGCACTATTTGGCTGATGTTGTCGGTAAAGATACTCTTGAACTGGTCGGCGCGGTTGTATTGTCCGAGGCTCTGACTGGTGTGAACCTTGCCGATTACGGCAAGGAAAGCATCGCGGAAAAGAGAGTTGATAACGTTTGCGGTTAGCACTTTCCAACTGAAACCGAAGAGATCCTTGAATGAAGCAACGGAAAACTGAAGAGCCGGTTTCCAAGTGCTTTTAATCCACAAAAGCAGGCTTACTAAACCTTGGCGTATGAGTTGCTGGGCAACAAGACTCCATACTCCAAATCCGTATATCGCCATTGCAATTGCTATCACGCCGCCGGTGATTGAGGCGCAGAGGGAGATAACAGCCTGCGTCTTGAAATTAATCTGTTTGATGAGCAGAGTGCGCTGGATGGATGCCGTAGCGTTGATGATGAGAATGATACTCATTACCGGCAGCAGGGTGGTGAGTACAGGCTCGTTGAAGAAACTGCTCAAAAACGGTGAACAGAGGCATAGAATAGCAGTCAGTATAACAGAAAAGAGCAGGTTGCTGTAGAAAGTGGTATTATAGTCTTCATCGGTAGTGTCATGCTTGCGGATAAGTGCCATGTCAAGACCGCCGATAGTGATTGTGTTGAAGAGGTTGATAAAAATTGTAGCTATGCCGATGATGCCGAACTGCTCAGGCGACAAAAGACGTGCAAGCACCAATCCCACTAAAAATGTGATTCCGGCATTGGCAACATTGTCTATAATGCTCCATTTGACACCTGATATGGTTCTGTCTTTTATTGACATCCCTGATACCTGATTAATAAACCGCCCCTACAATGACTGCAACATAGGGCATGTATCATTGTGGGGGCTGTATATGATTTTGTAATGTTGCTTTAATAATACATGACATTCTGTGACGGATTGTCAAGAATGTGTTTTATATCGTAAGCAATAATGTCTGACGGAATATTCAGCGATTTGAACTCTTCGTGTGCCACTGCCAATAATACAGCATCATAATCCATTACTGAAGGTAATTCGCGTTGGTGAAGTCCTTGCAGGTGCTTTGGCAGAGTGACTGTAAGTGCGTAAGGGTCGCATATAGTCAGCTTGCAACCATAGTCCTGAAGGTCGTCAATAATGTCGAATACTTTTGAGTTGCGGGTATCGGGGCAATTCTCCTTGAATGTACAACCTAAAACCAATACGCGGCTGTTCTTCACTGTTATGCCGCCTTTTACCATTGCTAACACAAGGCGTTCGGCGATGAAATGCGGTACTCGGTTATTGGTGCGGCGGGCTGCGTTGATAACGTCAGTGGTATAACCTAACTTATTGCCGAGATATTGCAGATAGTAGGGGTCAACACTGATGCAGTGACCGCCCACAAGACCCGGCTTCATGTGAATAAAATTCCATTTCGTGCCGGCAGCTTCCAATACGTCCTTGCTGTCAATGCCTATTTTGCTGCATAACATTGCTATTTCGTTGACAAAAGCAATGTTGGTATCGCGTTGGGCATTTTCTATCGCCTTTGCCATCTCTGCCACAGCCATGTTGGGAGCACGGTGTGTGCCGTTCAGCAGAATGCTGTTATACAAACCGTCAACATAATCTGCCGTCTCGGGGGTGCTGCCTGAGGTAATCTTCTTTATCGTCTCAAGGCGGTTTTTTTTGTCTGCCGGATTGATTCGCTCGGGGCTGTAGCCGCATGTAAAGTCGCGGTTGAATACCAAGCCGGACTCACGCTCAATAATAGGCGCACAATATTTTTCCGTGCAGGTCGGGAATGTAGTACTCTCGTAAATAACCACATCGCCCTTGTTTATATGGTGACCGATAAGATATGAAGCATCATGCAGCGGTGTAAGGTCGGGTTGATTGGCTTCATCAATCGGAGTTGGAACGGTAACTATATATGTGTTGGCTCGGTCAAGAGCTTCCTGATTGTCAGTCAGCAGAAGATGATGCACGTCAAGAGCCTCGTGTAACTGTTCTGATGTCGTTTCTCGAGTGTTGTCTGTATAACTGTTTAGAGCGGCAACACGGTTGGCATTAATGTCAAAACCGATGGTCGGATATTTGCGGCTGTAGGCAACGGCAAGGGGCAATCCGACATATCCCAAACCGATAACCGCGATAACAGGTTTTTGTATCATACTTTATTTAAAACAATGAGCCAACTTTGTGGCTCACATGATTGTTAGGGTGGGATGTGAGGCTCGAACTCACGACCTTCGGAACCACAATCCGACGCTCTAACCAACTGAGCTAAGCCCACCATTTCATTATGTCGCCTCGGAGATTTACGAAACCGCCTCCCCTAAAGCGGTGCAAAATTACTATCTTTATTCTACATATCAAAATTTTTAACTTCTTTTAAGAAACAAGATTTTCTTGTCTTACACTTTCCGTATTTCGTGCGGCTGTAGTTGCTTGCCGTTCGTAAGCATCGACAATACGTTGCACGAGCGGGTGGCGGATAATGTCGCGTTGGTCGAACATGTTTATTGCCACACCTTTTACTTTTGTCAGTTTTTCCATAGCATCTTTGAGTCCTGATTTCTGTGTGGGTGGAAGGTCTATCTGTGTAATATCACCTGTGACAATCATTTTGCTGTTCATTCCCAATCGTGTCAGAAACATTTTGATTTGCTGCGGTGTGGTGTTTTGTGCTTCATCGAGTATGACAACTGCATCTGAAAGTGTGCGTCCGCGCATGAAGGCAAGCGGGGCTATTTGTATCACCCCGTGTTCCATATAGTCCTGCAGTTTGGCTTGAGGAATCATGTCTTCAAGAGCGTCATAGAGAGGTTGGAGATAGGGGTCGATTTTCTCTTTCATGTCGCCGGGAAGAAAACCTAATTTTTCGCCTGCTTCTACTGCAGGTCGCGAGAGGATTATCTTGCGCACCTCACGGTTTTTTAGTGCCCGTACGGCAAGGGCAATGGCAGTATAGGTTTTTCCTGACCCCGCCGGACCTATGGCAAAGAGCAGGTCATTGGTCGCAAAGTCGGCAACCAATTGTTGCTGATTGGGTGTGCGTGCTATGATGGAGCGACCGTTAACTCCGTGGAGAATAAGATTGTCGTGTCGGTATTCGTGCGGCTGATTGCCTTTGATTATGTCAATAATATGTGTTTCAGTCAACACGTTGTTGTCAGTGCAGAACCTCTCTAATTCGCGAAGACGGTTTTCAAACCGGTCAACCTCATCCTCTGCGCCGCTTACCTTAATCACATGCCCGCGTGCTACGATATGCAGGGCGGGGTGGAGATTTTTCAGCACGAGCATATTAGCATTGTTGACACCGTAAAAAACCGCTGTGTCAAGAGCGTCATCCAAATATATTACGCGGTCGTTTGTCATCTGCTGTATTCAATATGATAATTTACTGTTTGCAATTCTCTCTCACTACTAACTCCTCGTATCTTGGTATTTCGCGGGCAAAGATATATGTGTCATCTCCAATTTTGCATACATGTGTCTGTATGCCGTTGGATACCATGAGATAGGGCACTTGCAATTTAGTGTTATATACCGCTGCTTGGTCAAAGACTTTCTGAGTCAGAGCAACATCCTGCGCCTTGAATTCGATAATCATCAATGGTTTGGCATTTTGGTCATATACCACGGCATCACATCGTTTTTTCATTCCGTTTATCTCCACAGTATGTTCCACTGCTATACGCCCGTGAGGATAACCCTTTTCTTCAACCAAAAAACCTAACATCTGTTGGCGCACCGACTCTTCGGGAGTCAGTCGTACCCGTCTTTTGCGCCATGAATCAAATACATATTGCAGCCCGTTATGTTCTATGACTGAATAATCCATGGCTGATATTAATTAGTTCGTAGTCCGACCAATTCCCTGTAAAGCCTTTGAACCGGAAGACCCATAACGTTAAAATACGAGCCTTCAATACTTTCCACTCCGATATATCCTATCCATTCCTGTATGCCGTATGCTCCGGCTTTATCGTAGGGCTTGTATTTGTTCACATAATATTCAATCTGTTCATCGGTAAGTTCGGCGAACCGTACTTTCGATGTTACCGAAAATGTTTTGCGGCTTTGCATGGTCGTCAGGCACACACCCGTAATCACCTCATGTTCTTTGCCCGACAATTGTTGCAGCATACTAACAGCGTCTGCTTTGTCTCGCGGTTTGCCCAACATGCGGTTGTCACACCATACGATAGTATCTGCCGTGATGAGCGTGTCCCCGTCATTCAGTTCGTGGCGGTATGCATCGGCTTTCAATTGTGATAAATAAAGGGGTATTTCCGCACCATGCAGGTTTTCCGGAAAAGTTTCATCACAATGGATGCTGACACATTCAAATTCAATATCCAATCCTGCCATCAACTGCCTGCGGCGAGGACTTTGAGAACCTAAATAAATCATCTTGATACAGACCTTGTTTAACTGATAATAACTCCCGCTTCCTGGCATTTCTGGATGTAGAAGATTATTGTATAAACCATTCCCCATCCCATCAGTATCTTCATCATGGTGGAACTGACCGCGTATTCTGTGGCGCGGTGTGAACGTATAAACATTACCAACATGACAACCCACAGCACTGCGAAGCATATCATATAGTTAGCATTGGCGCTCCCCCATGTTATGTCATACGGAATCCATCTGAAATATGCTACGGCAAGCAATGCAACCGTTGCCGCCATAAGCAAAACTACAATAACTTTTGACCATGTGTCACCTAAAACTACAGGTATGGTATGGCACTCTAATTCGCGGTCACCAACCTGATCCTCAAGGTCTTTGATTATTTCGCGTGTGAAAGTCATCATAAAAGCAAACAATGCAAAACCGAGCATCCATCTGTACAAAGTTGGTACGATATCTGTTTGATACAACAAGTCGGCATACTGCAACTCAAGAAACGCAATGTTGGACATGGCAACTATCAAAGGAACCAACGCAGCGGAGACTGCAACAATCAGATTGCCGACTATCAGCATTCGTTTGTAACTTGATGAGTAGAACCACAACAGACCTGCCTCGAAAACGATCAGAAGACCTATTGTCCAACTCCGCAGCAGTACGGCAACAATTATTCCTGCAACAACACCGCTGATTGTCAGCATTTGATAACACCGCATTGCTTTCTCGCGCGGGATGTCTTTACTTACTATCTGGTTGTCAGGATTATTGATAGCGTCAATCTTTATATCGAAATAGTCGTTGACAACATACCCTCCGGCGGCAATCAATATCACCGATGTTATAAGTAACACTAATGTAGCTCCCCCGAACAAGTCTGACGGTGCAAATCCGAAGCCATACATTAGCGGCACGATAACACATTCCTGAAGAAGAAGCATTATTGCCGCCAAAAACAGCAAGTTCTTCCAACGAACCAACTTAAACCAACTTACCATTTTATCATTAATTTCCAAATTCCATATTCCAAATTACCTTGACAATTCTTCCTGTCCAGCGTTTGACGTTGAAAAACAGCGGGTTGTCGCTTGACAAGACTGTCTCGCCGAGGTCTTCATCGCTTAATATATCCTGCAATCTGACTTTGCAGCCTGAAGGCATGTCCAAATAGGCAAATGCTTCCCGAGGTACATTAATCTGCATGTCGGCATCCTTGTCATCGAAATTCAGCACAAAAAGTAATGCTTCGTTTTCGTACTTGCGGATATAGGTGAAATGATGCTGCCGGCTGAAATTATCTGTCTGGGCATATTCGAGGTCATACATATCGCCGTGTGTTACAGCCTTTTCTAACAGCGAGATGTGCAGCAGCTTGCGGTAGAATAACTGCAATTCGCGCTGCTCATCGGTCAGTAGTGCTCCGTCAAACGCTCCGTTGTTTGTCCATGCTTGCAGCGATTTGACTCCCCAGTAGTCGAATATCGTAGTCCTGCCGTCAACACCTGAAAAACCTTCCATATCCATGCCCGTTTCCCCTAATTCCTGTCCGGCATATATCATCACAGGGCAGCGTGTCAGAGTGGCTGCCGCTATCATCGCAGGCTCGGCGCATATTCCACGACCGCAGAAGAAACCTGAAGCTATCCGTTGCTCGTCATGATTCTCAAGAAAATTAAGCATCCTGTCCTTAATATCATCTATTGCCTGCCAGTATCGGGTAATGTCTTCGGCAGCGTGGCTGCGCGAGGTTATATTGCGCAGTTTGTCGTACATGCCCACCTTGTCGTAGAGATAATCGAACTCACCGTAATTCAGATAGTTGCGGTATTCATTCGGATTATATACTTCAGCGATAAACACACATTCGGGATGAAGCTCCCTGACTTGCGGAATTACCCAATGCCAAAACTCCACAGGAACCATCTCTGCCATGTCGCAACGGAAACCGTCAACCCCTTTGTCCGCCCAGAAAAGCAAGATATCGCGCATCTTGTTCCATGTGTCAGGTATCGGGTCAAACTGCTTCTCGCCGCCGCCTTGATAGAACACACCGTAATTCAACTTGACCGTTTCGTACCAGTCATCTTTCGACGGGTGAGCACCAAAATGGTCATTGCCTGTAGCCTTGGCGGGAAATTCCTCGTAGTCGCCCGTGTCAAATGAAGGACTGAAACGCTCATTCGGGATATAGTAAAAATTATTCAGCGGCGAAAAAGCCCATTCCGGATGATCCAACTCGCCTAAATCAATCACACCGTCAGGTCGTGCATCGGAATAATAACAACGGGCTACGTGATTAGCCACAAAGTCGATAATCACTTTTAGATGAGCGCGATGGGTGCGTTTAACCAATGCGTCAAATTCATCCATGCGGTGTTTTACATCTACAGCCAAATCAGGATCGACATCATAGTAATCCTTTATCGCATACGGCGAACCGGCACGACCTTTGACTATCGCCGGATGGTCTTTACGTATCCCGAAAGCGGAATAGTCGGTTTGTGTCGCATGCTCAATAATGCCGGTGTACCAAACATGAGTTACACCCAACTCCCTGATGGCTTTCAGAGCTTTAGGTGTAAAATAATTAAACTTGCCACAGCCGTTTTCCTCTATGCTGCCGTTGTGTTTTCTCGTGGAATTATAATTGACAAAAGTTCTCGGAAGAACTTGGTAAATAACAAATTTTGCCATTTCCAAAATTTTAAGGGTTTTAAACTTTGCAAATTTAGTACTTTTTTTTATTTCTTGCAAGAAAAATTGAAAATATCAGAAAAAATATGTAATTTTGCACAATTTTGGCGGTGAACGGTTATACATCGTCTTGTGAACGTTTGGAAAACCGAAGATTATAACGCGGTTTTCAAGTTTTCGATTTCTGAATTTTCAAGTATATACAGATGAGTAAGATTCTTATTATCGATGATGAGCCTGCAATATGCGAATCGATGCAGGAGAGCCTGGAGTTTGAGGGATATGATGTTCAAACAGCCACCGACCCGCGTGTCGGTCAGCAAATGGCGACTGACAACCATTTTGACCTTATCATATCGGATGTAAAAATGCCCGGCATTGACGGTATCGACCTGATACATAACCTCCGCGAACAAGGTATCGACAGTACTATTTGCATGATGTCCGCCCACGGAAATGTGGAAACAGCAGTCAAAGCTATTCGCGAAGGCGCATTCGATTTCCTCGAAAAACCTTTTATGCTCGACAAACTCTTCGTTATGGTTCGTAATGCCCTTGAACGTAGCGCTCTCATAACCGAAACGCAACACCTCAAAAAGAAAGTAAACCTCAAGAACCAAATGATTGGTGAAAGCCAAGCTGTCAAAGAGGTACGCGACATGATTTCGCGTGTCGCCCCTACAGAGGCTCGAGTCCTTATAATGGGAGAAAACGGCACAGGCAAAGAAGTCGTGGCACGTCTTATCCATGAACAATCCAACCGTAGCAAATTGCCGCTGGTTGAAGTCAATTGTGCCGCCATACCTTCTGAATTGATTGAATCAGAACTCTTCGGACATGAAAAAGGCTCTTTTACCTCTGCTATAAAACAACGTATCGGTAAATTCGAACAGGCTCATCACGGTACGCTGTTTCTCGATGAAATCGGCGATATGAGCCTCTCAGCACAAGCCAAAGTACTCCGTGCTTTGCAGGAAAACGAGATTACCCGTATTGGCTCTGATAAGAGTATAAAAGTTGATGTTCGTGTTATTGCCGCTACCAACAAGGACTTGAAAAAAGAAATTCAAAACGGTAATTTCCGTGAAGACTTGTTCCACCGTCTGTCGGTGATCCCTATCCATGTGCCTGCTTTAAGAGATAGGCGTGAAGATATACCTTTGCTTGTGGACTATTTCACTAAACAGATATGTGACGAACAAGGCTGGGCTACAAAACAATTTACACCGCAGGCAATCAAGACCCTGCAACTTCTGCCGTGGACAGGGAATATACGCGAATTGCGCAATGTGGTTGAACGGCTTATTATCCTCTGCGGAAATTCAATAACAGACGAAGATGTCAATCGCTATGCATAATCACCGAATTATATATTATCGGCTTTTACGACTGTTTTCGGTTTTTTCCGTTGTTGTAGTGTTCTTTGCCTGTCGTCCGGAGGAAATCATACCGCCGGAACAGCCGACCGATACAACAACCATACCCGTTGACTCTGCAACTATTGACACTATTGCTCACGACACTATTGCTCACGACACTATCCCGACTGATACTATTTCTGACAAACCATACGAACCAAACGATACGGCTCGCTTCTTGTCATACCTTTTTGACCTTAACGATTTGCCGGTAGTAACGCTGCGTATCACCGAAGCCGATTGGAATGAATATCTTACCAATTTCGACAATAATCCTAACAACGGTCTGTATGTTCCTGCCGCTTTCACTATGCAGAAGAGCGACGGGCGCGTTTATCATCGTGACAGTATAGGACTGCGCCCGCGTGGAAACACATCGCGCAAGAGACCCGAAGGCAACTCGGGTGAACCGCATAACCGATACTCGCCTAACTGGCATCATGCACATTTCGGAATACGCTTTACCAAATACGACAGCGGTCAACGATTCTTCGGCATGGATCGAATAGTCCTCAAATGGTTTAATAATGACCCTACGTATTGCCGTGAGATATACTGCTACGACCTGTTCCGCCGGTTTGGAGTATGGTCTGCCCCAAGGGCATCCTACTGCCGGCTATACCTTGAGATTGAACTACAGCCTGATGGTCAATATACAAATGAGACAACCCAACGCGCCTATTTCGGTGTCTATGAGATGATTGAAGGTGTACGCAAAGGCTATTTGGACGACCGCCGAAAAGAAGGGTATGTACCTGATGCACAAGGGAATATGTGGAAAGCTGCTTATAACTCCCAAGGACCGGCTGACCTCTTCAATACCGACCGGTCACGCATGGGGGTGTCTGATGAAGAACATACCTACTGCTATGATCTTAAAACCAACAAAACAAGTCTCGGCGCAGCTCAAAACCAACTGGTGGATTTTATCAATGGCATGATGCCGCTACCTTCCGGCTCCGAACAACTCAAATCATGGCTCATAGAGCATATCGACATCGACCTCTTCCTTCGACAATTGGCTGTCAATGTGATGGTAGGAATGTGGGATGACTACTGGGTTAATGCTAATAACTACTACTTTTATTTCGATAGCAACAACCGATTCTATTTCATTCCATACGACTACGACAATACTCTCGGCACAAGCAGCATAATCGCCGATGCCGGCACACAGAACTTGCTCCATTGGGGATCGCGTGACGGCGACCGCTTGTTAGTGAAAAAAGTTCTTTCTATCAAAGATTTTGAAGATACCTACAAACGATATATCAAAGAATTAGCCGCTTCCGACGAGTTGTTCGGAGCAGCCGGCAGCAGGGTGAGGATACAGCGTTTCTATAGTCTGATACAGCCGTATATCGCCAACGATACAGGCGAAGATATGGAGATTAACGACCAACCGGCTTATTGGGGTAATCAGCCTCAATACAGGTTACTCTCCGGCGGTAATGGTGTCAACTTCTTCACTACAAAAATCAATTCAATAAACTTTTAAACTATCCGAAAAAGTTTGATGAATTGTCTGTAGAATATTCAAATCTTAATCTGCTTACAATCGCGGACGAGTAACCGGGACGCAGACGGCTTGTCTGTGGGAAACCACAATCGCGGACGAGCCGTCCGCGTACCACGTGGGGTTGAACCACTTTTTGATATCATGGGCAGATTAATCTATCCACTCAAAGCCTGTATATGGTTGCAAAGCTGCCGGAATATGTATGCCGCGTTCTGTCTGGTTATTTTCAAGCAATGCAGCTACTATACGCGGCAATGCAAGAGCTGAACCGTTCAACGTATGGCAGAGATATACCTTCTTGTCTTCTGCCTTGCGGTAGCGACATTTAAGACGATTGGCTTGATAGGTGTCGAAATTACTTGTTGACGAAACCTCTAACCAACGGTGCTGTGCCTCTGAATATACCTCGAAATCATAGCATAAAGCTGCGGTGAAACTCATGTCCCCACCGCAAAGACGCAGAATACGATAAGGTAACTCAAGTTTTTTCAGCAAGCCCTCAACATGGTCAAGCATCTCCTGATGCGATTGTGCAGAATGTTCGGGTGTATCAATGCGTACAATTTCTATCTTTGAAAATTCATGCAGACGATTCAGACCGCGCACATCCTTGCCGTAAGAACCGGCTTCGCGACGGAAACACTCCGTATAAGCGCAGTTCTTTATAGGTAATTGAGCCTCGTCAAGAATAACATCGCGATAAAGGTTGGTTACAGGCACCTCGGCTGTCGGAATCAGATATAAATCATCCACTTCGCAATGATACATCTGACCCTCTTTGTCCGGCAGCTGACCTGTTCCGTAACCCGAAGCCGCATTGACAACTGTCGGCGGCATAATCTCTGTATAGCCTGCTTTGTTGGCTTCTGCAAGGAAGAAATTAATCAATGCGCGTTGCAGTTGAGCCCCTTTGCCGATATAAACGGGGAAACCTGCACCACTGATTTTCACTCCGAGGTCAAAATCAATAAGGTTGTATTTCTTTGCAAGCTCCCAATGCGGCAGTTTGGCTTGGTCGTTGACCACATTGCCATGCCATGTGCCTACTGTATCGCCCTCACGACATTCGCCTACATTGCTCTTTACCACAAGGTTGTCTTCTGCAGCACTGCCTTGCGGCACTATGTCGTATGGGATATTTGGAATAGTGAGCAGAAGGTCGGTGATAGCTTGTTGGGCTTCGTCCATCTGTTGCTCATATTTTTTGATGTCCTCTTTGAGTTGTGCAGTTTGTACTTTCTGTTGCTCAGCCTCCTCGCGGCGACCCTCTTTTATCAAACTGCCTATGCTCTTGGCAATCAGGTTCATCTGCGCTGAAGCAGCATCTTTCTGTTGTTGCGCAGCCTTGCGCTCGCGGTCAATAGCTATGACGCGGTTAATCTTCTCCTCCGCATTTGCAAAGTGTTTCTTCGCCAAACCTGCTATCACAAGCTCGGTCTGCTCGGTTATTTGTTTTAATGTCAGCATCCTTTATGTTACTTTTTGTGTTAGTTATGCTTGGTTATACACCATTTGTGATTATAAACGGATTTTTCCGCAGGTAGAACTTATGTGCGTACAGCCCCCCCCGATTCCTTGTTTTTTTTTCTGTCAGCTCAATGGCTTGTTATTCATGCAGAAAAAATAGGTCTGATTCGTGCTGCGGCACTTTTCGTGAAATTCAGTGTAACAAAAAAGGCGAAAAATTAATTTTCCGCCTTTTGTTTTTGCTTTTTACTCAGCGGGTTGCGCTGCTATGGGTTGGATTGACACGTATGACTTGTCATTCTTGGTCTTGCGGAATATCACTATTCCGTCTGTAAGAGCATACAATGTATGGTCTTTACCGATACCCATGTTTTCACCGGGGTTGTGGACAGTACCGCGCTGACGCACGATGATATTGCCCGCTTTGGCAAATTGTCCACCCCAAATTTTTACTCCGAGTCGCTTGCTTTCCGACTCACGGCCGTTCTTTGAACTACCGACACCTTTCTTATGTGCCATAATGTAATACGGAATTAAAGGGTTAAACAATTACGCAACGATGTCTTTTACAATTACTTGCGTGAAGTTCTGACGATGACCGTTCAGTTTCTTGTAACCTTTGCGGCGTTTCTTGTGGAAAACAAGCACCTTGTCACCACGAACACTATTGTCCAAAACTTCTACTACTACCTTGGCACCTTCTACTGCCGGAGTGCCAACGGTGATTGCTCCATCGTTGTCTATGAGCAATACTTTCTCAAATTCCACATTGGAGCCGACTTCTTTGTCCTCCATGCGGTGAATGAACAGCTTCTGATCCTTTTCTACACGGAACTGCTGTCCTTGCATTTCTACAATTGCGTACATTATTAATAATGCATTTAATGATTACTCGGGTAGGCAATCCGCCACTTGACGGATATTTAACAGAGCCTACTAGCGAAAAAGCGTGCAAAATTACTGCTTTTTTATGAAACTACCAAATTTTAGCCAATCTTTTTTACAATGCAATAACACCCCGCAATAATCAGTGCAACTCCGAACCCTTTTCAGTGCTGAGATTTCTAACCTCTAACTTCTATCTTATTTTCGTACCCTCAACATTGCTATAATTTTCCCCCGTAGCGAAAATTATCAAAAAAAATCTCTGAAAATTTGGTGGGTAATAAAAAAAGTACTAACTTTGCACCCGCAAATCGAATGATAGGCGTGGCAGTAAGAAAAAAGCGGCAGCAATAAAAAGCGGCAGCAAGATGAAAACGGTAGTAGAATAAAAGCGGCAAACCCGATTATCTGCAAACGTGATTAGTCTATTAACTTACGACTCTCTGCTAACGATTACATTTGGTTTCGGTCCCATAGCTCAGTTGGTTAGAGCATCTGACTCATAATCAGGGGGTCCTTGGTTCAAGCCCAAGTGGGACCACATAATGACAACAGGACGAAAGTCCAAAAACCGGACGACATTCGCTCGTCTAACAGTTTTATAGTCCGTATTTCATTATCTGGTAATTGCCAGATAACCGGGGTGCAACGTGAAGCTATTAGACGAGCGGATGTCGTTGTTATATGTAATTCCTAATTCCAAATATATAATTCCAAATAGAACCGATGGATATAATTGAAGTAAAACATGTCTCCAAGCAGTTTGAAGACGGTAAGTTCGCACTAAACGATGTAAGCCTTTCTGTCAAAAAAGGCGAGTTCGTAACTATTCTTGGTCCTTCGGGTTGCGGTAAGACAACCCTCTTGCGCTGTATAGCAGGCTTTCAGGTTGCCTCATCAGGCGACATCCTGCTCAACGGTATGGATGTCACACTCACGCCGCCTAATAAACGACCCGTCAACACCGTATTCCAGAAATATGCCCTCTTCCCGCATCTAAATGTATTCGACAATGTGGCTTTCGGTCTCAAACTCCGCAAGATGGACAAAGAGATTATAGACAAAAAAGTTAAGAGTGCACTCAAAACCGTGGGTATGACCGACTACGAATATCGCAATGTTGATTCCCTTTCCGGCGGTCAGCAGCAGCGCGTTGCTATAGCACGCGCTATCATCAACGAACCCGAAGTGCTCCTCCTCGATGAACCCCTTGCCGCCCTCGACCTTAAAATGCGTAAAGACATGCAACTCGAACTCAAAGAAATGCATAAACAACTCGGTATCACCTTCCTCTACGTTACCCACGACCAAGAAGAAGCACTGACCCTTTCTGACCGTGTGGTCGTAATGAACGAAGGACGCATTCAGCAAATAGGAACACCGACCGATATTTATAACGAACCACAAAACTGCTTTGTTGCAGATTTTATTGGCGAAAGCAATATACTTTCCGGCACAATGGTTTGCGACCGAAAAGTAGAATTTTGCGACAAGGTTTTCGATTGTATCGATGAAGGCTTTGGCGAAAACACACCTGTCGATGTCGTTCTCCGACCTGAAGATATATACATCTGGGAATCGAAATCCAAACGCGATTCACGAGCATCTATCGAAGCGCAACAGGAAGATTACGACCCCGACGACCGCATTCCTAAAGGCAAATTCACCAAATGGTACGGCATAGTACAAAGCAGTATATTCAAAGGTGTACACTATGAAATGACCGTCCTCACCGACAACGGCTACGAATTTATGGTACAAGACTATCATGAATTTAAACCCGGCACAAAAGTAGGTATGCTCGTTAAACCCGAAGATATTCAGGTAATGCGCAAAGAACGTTATCTCTACAACTATTTCGATGGCGAAATACAAAAGAACGGGAAAGTACATTTCATCGATGCCGATTGGGATGTTGAGGCAGAACAAATAGCACCCTTCAATGTCGGTGACCAAGTGCAAGTGCGCGTCCCATTCAGGGAAATTGACCTACAGGATCATGAGGAAGAAGGCACCCTTTCAGGTGAAGTACATTTCATCCTTTACAAAGGCAACCACTATAACCTCACTATTCGAACAGACGATGGCAACGACTTGTATGTATATACTGAAGATGTGTGGGATAAAGGTGACCGCGTCGGCATAGCAATCAATCCAAAATCTATACTCATCAATAAAAAAGAATAACCCGCGATGACCAAATTATATTCAATAATCAACAGCAGGCGCACGTGGGCATGGCCCTATGTGCTGTTTCTTCTGCTGTTTGTGGTGCTGCCACTCGTGCTTATCGTGGTCTATGCATTCACCGATCCGCAAGGGCATTTCACCCTGAAGAATTTTATCCAATTCTTTACTACCTCCGAAGCAGTAAATACTTTTATTTACTCCCTTGCCATCGCTATGATCACCACTCTGATATGTCTGCTACTTGGCTATCCTGCTGCTTATATCATGGCTACAGCCGAGCTTAAGACACCGGCTGTCATGTCAATGCTCTTTATTCTTCCTATGTGGATTAACTTCTTGCTTCGCACCCTTGCCACAGTGGAACTCTTTAATATGTTTTCCATCCCGCTTGGTGAAGGCGCATTGCTCTATGGCATGTGTTACGACTTCCTGCCATTTATGATTTATCCTATCTACAACACCCTGCAGAAAATGGACAACTCACTCATCGAAGCTGCCCACGACCTCGGAGCTAACCGGCGTGAAGTATTTACAAAAGTTATCCTGCCGCTTTCCCTGCCGGGTATCTATAGCGGTATTATCATGGTCTTCATGCCTACAGTCAGCACTTTTGCTATAGCCGAATTGCTCACTCGCAATAAAATCACTCTATTTGGCTCGCTTATCCAGCGCGCCTTTGGTGAAGGCGGACTCCAAATGTGGAATTACGGCGCAGCCCTCTCCCTCATCATGTTGATTATTATAGGTCTAACCAGTTTCTTCGGCAATAAAGACAACGCAGAAACACAAACCAACCGACTGTTATGACAAACGAATTAACACCAGTTCAGATTGAGGCTCGCAAGCGTGAACGTGACCTCAAAATACGGCGTGTCCTATCACAATCGTATCTCTGGTTTTTGTTGCTGCTGCTCTATGCCCCTATAGTGCTTATTATCGTCTTCTCATTTACCAAGAGCAAAGTATTAGGCAACTGGACAGGATTTACCACTCAACTTTATCAAAACCTCTTTACCGGTTACGATAGTGTAGCGCAGGTGCATGTTGACCCTAACCTCTACTACTCGCTTTTTTATACTTTGCTCATTGCCCTCGTAGCAGCCGTTTGTTCTACCTTGCTCGGAACTTTGGCTGCAATAGGTATCTTCAATATGCGCCAGAAAAGTCGCAATGCAATACAGTTTCTCAACTCTATCCCGATGATTAATCCTGATATCCTCACCGGTATATCACTCTTCCTGCTTTTCGTTTTCCTCGGCATCAGCCGAGGACTGACAACGGTTATTATTGCCCATGTGGTCTTTTGCACACCGTATGTTGTATTAAGTGTCATGCCGCGACTCACCAAAATGAATCCTAATATCTACGAAGCAGCACTTGACCTCGGCGCAACACCCTTCCAAGCCCTTCGCAAAGTAATGATGCCCGAACTTTGGCCCGGCATGTTGAGCGGTTTTATATTAAGCATCACGCTAAGTATCGATGATTTCGGAGTAACCTTTTTCACCAAAGGTTCCGGAGGATTAGAAACATTATCCACATTTATCTATGCCGATGCCCGCAAAGGTGGTCTGACCCCCGAACTTCGTCCGCTCTTCTCACTCATCTTTATTACTATGCTCATACTGCTGATTATCATCAACTGGCGAGCAACAAAACAAGCTAAAAACTAACCGCATCAGCCAATCTCGGCTGATAGAAAGCAAACTAACCGCATCAGCCAATCTTGGCTGATAGAAATAAAACTAACCGCATCAGCCAATCTTGGCTGATAGTAAACAATAATAAAATGAAACGAATTTATTCTATCCTCCTCATTGCAGTAATGGCAATGAGCGCAATGGCGGCTGACCGCCAACACACACTCAAAGTGTATAATTGGGCTGATTACATCGACATGGATGTACTCAATGCATTCCCCGCATGGTACAAACAGATGACCGGCGAAGATGTCGAAATTATCTACCAGACTTTCGATATCAATGAATCTATGCTCACCGAGATTGAGGTCGGTCATGAAGATTATGATGTTATATGCCCATCGGAGTATATTATCGAACGTATGCTCAATGCCGGTTTGTTGAAGAAAATCAACAAAGACCTTATCCCTGACTCTTTGCAACAATTCAAAAATGTGGCTCCCTTTGCCGTTGAGAAATTCAGCCGGATGTCTAAAACCGAGGATGTTAGCGACTATGCCATCGGATATATGTGGGGAACTACAGGATTTATTTATAATCCTAAATTTGTTGATGGTGCTGACCTTCAATCGTGGGACGCATTGCTTAATCCGAAATTCGAAAACCGAATCTATATGAAAGATGCTTTTCGCGATGTATATTCAGTTATTGTCCTTTATGCTTACCGCGATGAGATAGCACGCGGTGAAGTAACTCGCGATGAACTCGTTGAGACTATAACCTCTGAGCGTATAGCACGTGTCGAAGAAGTCCTCCTCGCAGCCAAAGAAAATATTGCAGGTTGGGAAGTTGACTTTGGCAAGGAAGAGATGACTAAAGGCAAGACATGGATGAACCTCTCATGGTCAGGTGACGCACAATGGGCTATCGAAGAAGCGGCAGAAATGGGTGTCGAACTCAAATATGTAGTGCCGCAAGAAGGTTCTAATGTCTGGTTCGATGGCTGGTGTATCCCTAAATATGCAGTCAACGAAAAAGCAGCATCATGGTTTATCAATTATATGTGTATCCCGGAGAATGCTGTCAAAAATATGGATTTCATCGGATATGTATCAGTTATAGCCACTCCCCAAGTGCTTGAAGTTGTTGATGATGCAGAAGAATGGGAAGACCCCGTTGACCTCTCTTATTTCTTTGGAGAAGAAGCTACAGCTGTTCATGCCAATCCCGTCCTTTATCCCGACAAATCCGTTATCGAACGTTGCGCTCTGATGCACGATGCCGGCGATATGAACGAAGAACTCGTCAAAATGTGGAACCGCGTCAAAGGCGACAATCTTTCAACCACTATGCTTGTTGTCGTGTTGACAGTCCTTATACTCATCGTTGCCTATGTGGTATATACCTTCATCAACCGCAGCAAATGCAAAAACCGCAAACGCAGAAAATAATCATGGCATGACTTACCCATGCCCCTGTTCGCTTTATAAAAGTTTCCCACTTAATTCGTATGCTTTTATCACCCTAACCGGATACACTTTTGAGGGTAGTATTCAAACGTTATAACCGTAAACGCGGGAGATAATTGTAGAGATAGTAATAAAAAAACGGGTTGGTAATATTACCATCCCGTTTTTTTTAGTATTTGCCTACAATCGCGGACGAGGGAATCGCGGACGAGCCGTCCGCGTCCCACTACAATCACGGACGAGCCTTCTGCGTCCCACTAATTACAGCACCGTGCATATTATATTGTATGCCGTCTTTCTCGATTACAACTCTGCCGTCAATCAGGCGTTTAACAGCCTTAACCGTCTCGGCTTCAACCTGTTCAAGAGCTTCAATAGCGGCATTTACACTTATTACATAAACATTGCCGTCTTCACCGATTGCTGTTGCTTCGAGAGTATAGCCGTCTGCATTGTTCCCTCCTACTATGAGCGTTTCAACAGAGTGGAATGACAGATACTGCCAGTTGTTTTCCTCCGCATCAATCAAGAACTCAATATGTGAAGAATAGGTATTGATATCTTCTACGTCATATTCGCCGACCTGCAATTCCGACTCATAACTATTGATGCTAAAGTGAACTATTGTGGTGTCGTTTTCTGCATGCAACATCCACTCATAATACTCTTCCCAATAGACAGCCTCTAATGACTCATGCAGGATTATATTAATAGTATCGCCTGTTAATTTGAATCCATCGTCGTAGTATGAGAGTCTATATTTAAATCCGCGGTCATCAACAATAGTAGCCCAGATATACACTGCATCACCGTATTCTTGTTTTTCGAATGTAGCTTTAGTTATGTTATGTTCTACTTGTTGTATTGACAAATAGCTGTAGTCAAGCTCTATCTCACCGCGCTCACTGCTGTATTCATATCCCGACTCGACATCATCGGGTATTTCTTTGCCTTCTTCGGCAGGGAATACGATGTAGCAGGCAAACGAGTTGTCAACATCAATAAGTTCATATTCAAGACCACCGTCAGGATGGTATAATTCTGATGCTTGACCGAGTTCTACATATATTTCATCAATTTCGCCGTCTTGACCGCGATAGGTCAGATTCCATGTGTTTCCACGTGTATCAAGAATAGTGACTATAATCTCTATCTCATCGTTCTCTACCTTATTCTTTGTGAATGAAACAGTTTGATAAATGATATATTCACGTTCTTCATAGTTAGCCCCGTATGTGCCTGTTCCTAACATGTCGGCAAGTGTATATGTCTTGCCGAATTCTACATCGGCAGCCCATTTGATAACAACTAAATTCAATCCGAATATTTGCATTCCGTCGTTTGACTGCAAAGCGTATGCTACAGAGCTGTCATCGGTGTAGCTAAACGTGAAAGCACCGATTTCAACATTGCGTGTTGATGGTACATACGGACCTGCCTTGATATCAAGTGTTAGTTCAAGCTGGTCGTATTCATTATATTCATTCACAAGGGTGAGTTTGCCTGTAATAGTGGCATTACCATCGTCGTAAGTTACGACTATGTTACCTGCAAGCAGCAGATAATAGTTCCCGTTTATGTCAACGATGGTATAGTCGGCATCAATATCTTCGGTTGTATATTCTCCGCTAACTGATTTTGCATTTACGGTCAGCAAGATGTAATTGTTTTCGTTGTCAAAGCCGGCAACTTCGAAATAACCATCTGTGGGATATACATCGATAACCAAATTATCACCGGCAAAAGTATTTTCAGTTACAACGGGATCCGGAGTGCGTAAGTTCAATGTGTATTCAACATTATTCCACGCCAAAACTTTACCGTTAACTACAAAGTTATCGCCATCTTGGGAGATAGTTATTGAGCCGGTAAATATCTCAAATTGTTCGCCTGCTGTTGATATGTTGCCGTTGTTACTGCTGTTTGGAGTAATTTCATATGAACCTAAGAAACCGGCTTCCGGATTTTCAGGGAATAAGTCAAGCGATATATTGTTGCCATTTTCATCAGAAGCAAATAATTCCACTTCGCCCCATAGGTCTAATGCCCAATCATCAATATTAAGATTTGTAGCATTAAGTTCTGCTTGAGATTGAGCCTCAGGATTAGCGAAAAATAGTGTTATGTCATATCTCTTGCCGTCATCACCAAGTATTGAAGCACTTACATCCAAACGGTTGCCGTTTTGAGAAACTTCGATAGATACATCTTTTGCATTGACTGTCTTTGTAATCGGGTCGTCATATTCGTCTAATTCGTCAGTTACAATTAGAATATATGTCGAACTCATATCAATATCATCGGCAGCAAACTCACCTACCGGCGACTCACTATTATCACTAAAGAAGCGCAGATCAATAAAATATGTATTGTCGTGCGCACGTATCAACCAAGTATGATCAGAATCAATATAATCGTAGGAATCAAGCGGACGAGCGATGTTGACCTCAACTATGTCGCCTGTAGGAGTCAACGGCTGTTCATCGTACGAGAGCGAGAATTCGTTACCATCGAGGTCTGTAATCGTAGCAACAATATGAACATCAAAAGCTTCACCTTTTGTCTTCTTAAGGGAAGCAGAAACATAATAATGTTCTACAATATTTCCATCCTCGTCTTCGCCATCCCATTCGCTAAAATCGGCATTCATATCTTCCAAGGTGTATTCCTTATTCCACTCAACATCATGTTTGCCTTCCGGCAAGTTGATGTCAAAAAAGAATGAGAAACCATCTTCCTGATGCAGACCATAGAAAATCTTGTTTTCTTCTGCAGTATAAAATGTTGTGTAGCGGTCAATTACCACGGCAGAAACCTCTGCTTTACTTTTGGGTGAACGAGCTTTGACACGACTTGTTGTTAAGCCTTTGTCGGCAATGGCTTTTTGAGATTTTTTGTACTTGTAGGTCAACTCCAAACGCTCTTTGTCGGTGCGAGCATTGGCTATACGTTGCTCTACTTTCTGCTTGTCATTTTTAGCCGGCTTCGGCAAATGAAGCCGCTGACCTGCGTTAGCACTAAGCACAATGCAGAGTGCGCAAATAAAAGAAATAAATCTGTTCATAATAAATGGGGTTTTAAGTTAGTTTTTGTACCTTTGTCTATTTATTATTTTCAAAAACAAATGCAAAATTACTATCACTTTTTTAAAAAACAAGACTTCACTGATATTTTTGAGGCAAAAATGCGATAAACCTGCATAAAACAATTTGTCAATTCAAAAGATTGTTGTAACTTTGCAAGTTGTCATGATGTGTGTCGTGGCACACTTTTTGAAACACAGAGCGGGGATTAGAATGCGGAAAAGATTCTCGTGTTTCTAATAACCAATATCGTAAATGCTTAAATAGTAAATATATATGGGATTTTTAGAATTTGTAGGAAAACTTTTTGGTAATAAGTCGCAGCGTGATTTGCGCGAGATTATGCCGTATGTGGACAAGATTAAGGCTGTTTATCCTGAAATAGAGTGTCTGTCAAACGATGATTTGCGCGGGCGCAGCCGAGCTCTGATGGATAAGATTGCCGCTTATGTCAAAGATGATAAGGACGAGATTGCAGGACTGCGTGCTTCTATTGAGGAGCATGAGATTGACGAGCGCGAGAAAATATACAACCGAATCGACAAATTAGAGGAGGAAATTAAGGAAAAGTATAAGAAAGTCCTTGACGATATCCTGCCGGAGGCTTTCTCCATTGTCAAAGAGACAGCCCGCCGTTTTGCCGAAAACGAAACTATAGAAGTTACGGCAACACAGTTTGACCGCGACCTCGTTACCACCCATGATTTCATTGAGATACAGGGTGACAAAGCTATTTATCACAACCACTGGGTTGCCGGAGGGAATGACCTGAAATGGGATATGGTACATTATGATGTGCAGCTGATTGGCGGTGTTGTTCTGCATCAAGGCAAGATAGCAGAGATGGCAACGGGTGAGGGTAAGACATTGGTTGCTACATTGCCTGTTTTCCTCAATGCGCTGACACATGAGGGTGTGCATGTAGTAACCGTCAACGACTATTTGGCAAAGCGTGACTCCGAGTGGATGGGACCTATTTATATGTTCCATGGTTTAAGTGTTGACTGCATTGATAAGCATAGACCTAATTCTGATGAGCGGCGTCAGGCATATGCGGCAGATATTACTTTTGGTACCAACAACGAGTTCGGCTTCGACTATCTGCGTGACAATATGGCAACAAGCCCGTTGGATCTTGTGCAGCGCGGTCATAACTATGCCATCGTTGACGAGGTGGACTCCGTGTTGATTGATGATGCCCGTACCCCGTTGATTATCAGTGGTCCGGTGCCAAAAGGCGAAGATCAACTCTTCGATGAATATAAACATCGTGTGGAGCGTTTGGTCAAGAAGCAAACAGCTTTGACTGCCGAATTGTTAGTCGAGGCAAAGCAGAAAATGAAGTCGGAGGACAAAGAAACCCGGCAGGCAGGCGAGTTGGCTCTCTTCCGCTCTTATAAGGGTATGCCTAAAAACGGCGCATTGATAAAATATCTCAGCGAGCCGGGTGTGAAGACCACTATGCAGGCTACAGAGGATTTCTATATGCAGGACAACAGCCGTGATATGCATATTGCAACAGATGTCCTATATTTCGTTATAGACGAGAAACGCAATACTATTGAGTTGACCGACAAAGGTATTGATGAACTGACAGGCACTACGGAAGATCCTAATTTCTTCGTTTTGCCGGATGTGGGCTCTGAGGTTGCCGATATTGAAAAGAGCGATTTGACCGATGAGGAAAAAGCTGCCAAGAAAGACGAGGTACTGCAAAATTATGCTATCAAATCAGAACGTGTGCATACTGTTAATCAGTTGCTTAAAGCCTACACCTTGTTTGAAAAGGATGTAGAATATGTCGTATTGGACGGTCAAGTTAAAATCGTTGACGAGCAGACGGGACGTATCATGGAAGGTCGTCGATGGTCAGACGGTTTGCACCAAGCTGTCGAGGCAAAGGAAAATGTTAAGATAGAGGCTGCTACTCAAACCTTTGCAACTATCACTTTGCAGAATTACTTCCGTATGTACACCAAGTTGGCAGGTATGACAGGTACAGCGGAAACAGAGGCGGGCGAGTTTTGGGATATTTACAAACTTGATGTGGTAGTGATTCCGACCAACAAACCCATTGCGCGTATTGATATGAATGACCGTATCTACAAGACTAAACGTGAGAAATACAAAGCTGTTATTGACGAGATTGTCAGTCTTGTAGAGCAGGGCAGACCTGTTTTGGTGGGTACAACATCGGTTGATACCAGTGAGTTGTTGAGCCGTATGCTGACTATGCGTAAGATACCTCATAATGTTTTGAATGCCAAGTTGCACCAGAAAGAGGCTGACATAGTGGCAGAGGCAGGTCGCAGGGGAGTTGTTACTATAGCCACAAACATGGCAGGACGTGGTACAGATATCAAACTCACACCGGAAGTACGTGAGGCCGGCGGTTTGGCTATCATTGGTACAGAACGGCATGAGAGCCGCCGTGTTGACCGCCAGTTGCGTGGTCGTTCAGGTCGTCAGGGAGACCCGGGCAGCTCTGTGTTCTATGTGTCGTTAGAAGACAACCTGATGCGACTATTCGGCTCTGAACGTATTGCCAAACTGATGGATAGAATGGGTTTTGAGGAGGGTGAGATGATTGAACACAGTATGATTTCCGATTCTATCGAGAGAGCGCAGAAAAAAGTTGAGGAAAACAACTTCGGTATCCGCAAGCGTCTGTTGGAATACGATGATGTGATGAATGCTCAACGTAATGTGATTTATGCCAAACGTCATCACGCTCTGATGGGTGAGCGTATTGGTGTAGATATTGTCAATATGATTTATGATGTGGCATATCAGGTGGCTGCCGACTATCGTGCCGATATGGATTATGAAGGTTTGGTACTTGAGGTGATGCGTATCTTTGCTGTCAATGTGCCGTTCAAGGAAGACGAGTTTCGCTCTTCACGCGAGAGCGTGTTAGGCGACAAGATAGCCGCCGCTGCCATGGCTTCGTTCAAAGCAAAGATGGACCGTATGGCAACGATAGTCAATCCCGTTGTCAAACGCGTATATGAGGCCAAATCATCGCAGTATAAAAATATAATCATTCCTATCACCGATGGCAAGCGTGTATATAATGTGATTGTCAATCTTGAAGATGCATATAACACGCAGAGTAAAGAGGTTGTCAAATCATTTGAGAAGCAGACAATTCTTTATATTCTTGACGATGAGTGGAAAGAGCATTTACGCCAATTAGATGAGTTGCGTAACAGTGTTCAGAACGCAAGTTATGAGCAGAAAGACCCGCTTTTGATTTATAAGATTGAGTCGTCAGGTTTGTTTGACCAGATGGTTCGCAGTTATTACCGCCGTGTGTTGGCGATTTTGCTTCGCGGTCAGGTGCATATTCCTGAACCCGACCAAGTGCGTCAGGCTCAAGCACCACAGCGTGCTGACATGAGCCGTTACCGTACGCAAAAAGACGAAGCCGGCACTGCCGCCGAGCGTGCAGCCCGTGCGAGCGGTCAGGCTGACGCTATGTCGCGTGACACACGCGAAGTACAGAAAACAATGCCTATCCGCCGCGAAGAAAAAAAGGTAGGACGTAACGACCCCTGTCCTTGCGGCAGCGGCAAGAAATACAAAAACTGCCACGGAGCGTTATAATCTGGAAATGTGAGATATAAGTCACGAGATAAAATTTTCAAATCATGATTGTTTGGACAATAGACCCTGTAGCTTTTCATCTGGGAAGCCTTGAAATTCGATGGTACGGCTTGTTGTGGGCAATAGGTTTAGGTTTGGCTTTATGGACAGAGGAGAAACTGTACAAGCACGAGAACCTGCCTTCCGACTGGTCGGACAAAATGTTTCTCTATATGACCATAGGTGTTATTGTGGGAGCACGGTTGGGACATTGCTGGTTCTATGAGTGGTATGATACCGGTTCACAGGTTGCGCAATACTATGGCATCGACAAGCCTATCCATTTTCTCGGAATGACCTTTAATTACCGTAATCCGTATATAGAAAACCCCTTTAAGTTGCTCAAGATATGGGAGGGCGGTCTGTCAAGCCACGGCGGGGCTTTGGGGCTTATATTTGCTGCATGGCTGTTGAGCAAGCAGCATTTTGAGACCGGTTTGGTATGGATATTCGACCGTTTGGTTATCGGTGTGTGTCTCACTGCCACATGTATCCGTTTAGGCAATCTGATGAACTCCGAGATTTACGGTACTCCAACGTCTATGCCGTGGGGATTCCAATTCAATGGCGATGTTGACGCGCAGGGCAATCCCGTGTTCAGTCACCCCACACAGATTTATGAGATGTTGTATTGCCTATTCGCATATGCGGTTTGCCGGTGGATGTATTGGAAAAAAGAGGCTTATAAATACAATGGTCTTATTTTCGGCGTGTTCCTGATTATTATCTTTGCCACACGTTTCGGATTGGAGTTTATCAAACTCGACCAAGAGGCATTTGAATCCGATCATCTGCTCAATATGGGTCAATTATTGAGTGTACCATTTGTAGTATGGGGTGTATGGCTTATTGTCAGAGCTTTGAAAACGGGTAGAGAAGAGCCCCCTCGCGCTCAACCGATAGCCAAAGCCTATATAAAGGCACATCCCGACACGGACCCTGCTAAAAAAGGAAAGAAGTAACCGCTTCTGATAAGCAAACTCGCCGATAATTCATCCGACTCCTTAGTCCTATTGGGTCGAAAACAAAACGACAAACACATTCAAGTGTCCGGATTGTCGGCAAAGTATTGAGTATCTGACATATAATCGGCAAGTACCGGGTAATGTTTATTCCTTAAATCCATATTTCAATCTGTAAAATCCCCGAGAGATAGTCTGAACTCTAAATCCGTCATATTGTATTGTTTGGTTGCGTTGGTCGTGTCGGTCAATGCGCAGGTTATACGGCAGGATGCTTTCCCGACCGAAACTTTGGTCGCTCGTATTGATTCGGCAGTTATTGACAGTATGATGTTGGAGTTACTTCATAAGCAGGCTGTTGAGATAGCTCATCGCAATGATTCGATATATAAGTGGCGGTTAGAAAACGATACTACAACGCTCGATATCAAATATTTAGAAGAGTATGGTTCTCCTTTTCATATCGGCTTCAGGGATTCTCTCATGGCGGCTGCTGACCGCACGGAACAGCGTTATTATCTCCATTCCTGCGGGCTGGCATATCAACCTCTCGCTTGGACAAAACATTATGGGAGATGCGGAATTTCGTCAAGCAATGCTTGGTCAAACTTACGGCAAAATCCGCAAAGTCTGTTTGCCTTATTAGTAAATCCATCGTTTGACCTGCGAGAAACAAATTCTCAAGTTACGGAATATCCAAATTCTATAACGAGGGTGGGCGGGATGTTTCTTCTCAAACCGCAGACCATAGTCAGTCAGCCGTTTGATGACGACATGACAATAGCGACTATAGAACCGGAAAAATCACTTCTGCCTCCGTCGGTTGAAAAAGGCAAAAAACTTGCGGTAAACGGTGTGAGAAACAAATGGTATAAGGAAATGACCATTATGTTGCAACTGACGCAGAACTATCTTACCAAAAACTGGTATGCGGGCGGTAGCAGTAGTTTATCGACATTGGGAATACTGACCGGGAAACTCGACTATAATGATTTTAACAAGATAACGTGGGAAAACACCCTTGAATGGAGCGAGGGTGCGACAATGACCCCTTCTGACACTATACGCAAGATTAATATGACCGAGGATATGCTCAAGGTCTATTCCAAATTCAACTTTAAGGCTTACAATAAGATATATTACTCGATGTCGGGCGAATTTATAACGCAGTTTTTCGACACCTATAAGGAAGCCAAATCCACAACTCTCGTGACCACAACATTCTCTCCTATACGTGTTAATCTGAATGTGGGTATGGACTTCAAACCGGTCAAAGGATTAAGTATTGCCGTTTCGCCGTTGAGTTTCAAGTATGTCTATGTCAGCGATACAACGCGAATCAAGCAGACTGATTTCAGTGTCCCTGTTGGAGCCAATTCGCTTAAAGAATTGGGTTCTTCGCTGCGTGTGGAGTATAGTTACAAACCGGTGCGTGAATTTTCGCTCGACAGCAAGTTGTATTTCTATACCAATTACAGTAAGGTCGAGTTCGATATGGAAATTATAGCCAATCTGATTTTCAGTCAGTATTTCTCGGCGCGTGTGAGCCTTCATCCGCGTTATGACAACACTGTTGTCCTGTCAGGTGATGAGCGGGCGAAGTTTCAGTTCAAAGAGTTTGTTTCCGTCGGTTTCACTCACCGCTTCAGATAATCCTAAATCCTAAATAAGAAATTTGTAATCCTAAATAAGAAATTTGTAATCTCAAATAGGAAATTTGTAATTCCAAATAAGAAATTTATATTCAGATTATTTAGGTTAATGTCACTTTTTTTATCGGGAGACGCTATTTTCAAATAATTCGTGCCAGCGGTCGAAACGTTGGATTGATTCGTAGCCGTAGAGCCACATGCTTTCTCTGACTTTTGCAAAAGGTATCTCTTCCCCTATATGACTCTTGGAGTAGAATTTGTCTGCATAGCAAATTAATTCTTCTTCGATTGTTTGCGGTACATAATTGCCGAGCGGAATGGGTAGATCCTCGCATTCTATCTGTCGTGCGGTGATACCTGTGCCGGTGTGCCGTTCTGCCACTTTGGCATGTCGCGGTAGTCCTTCCGTGCGCAGTATTTCGGCTCCGAGCCAGCCGTGTTCGATATAATGATGTGTGCCGTGGCAGTGTATATTGGGTGCATCGCAGAGGAAGATGCCGATATCGTGAAGCATGGCGGCTTCGACAGTAAATTGGCGGTCGATATTCAGTTCGGGGTGGTTGTCGATGATTTGCAGCGCACGCAGCATGACCTGTTGACTATGGGTGAGCAGGATATTTTTCAATTCCGGTTGGTCGTGGTAGTACTTTTCGATAATATCATTCGGATTCATGGTGTTGTATGTTTCAGAGGTGAATACCATTAAGGAAGTCTTTGATGTTCATACGTTTTTTGCCGGGCATTTGCAAGCTGAGGACGTTTACAAAGCCGTCGCGGCATGCTATTCTGAGATAGTTTTTACCATCAGTCTGCCATTGTCCGAGTGGCAGTTGGTGGTTTTCTGTTATTGGCTCTACTTCATAAATCTTTATGTTTTGCTGTTGATTGTTGAGAGTTATTTCTGTGTATGCGGCGGGGTGGGGTGACAATCCGCGCACAAAGTTGTGAATATCCTGTGCTGTCTGTCCGAAATTAATTCTGCATGTTTCTTTGAAAATCTTTGGAGCGGCTTTGAGCTGTTCTGCGGGCAATGCGGGTTGCGGTGTTGTGGTTATCTGACCGTTGCTAATCATGTCAACGGTTTTGACCACTAATTGTGCTCCGAGTTTCATCAGCCTGTCGTGGAGTGAGCCTGCATCTTCGTTTTCCCCTATCCGAACATGGACTTGTTCGATTATGTCGCCGGTATCTATGTCATGCTTGAGGAAGAAAGTGGTTATTCCTGTTTCTTTTTCACCGTTGATAACTGCCCAGTTGATGGGTGCTGCCCCGCGATATTGCGGCAACAGCGATGCGTGCAGGTTGAAAGTGCCGAGTCGCGGCATGTTCCAAACTGCTTCAGGGAGCATGCGAAAGGCTACGACTATCTGCAGGTCGGCATGGTAAGAGCGCAGTTGCTCAATAAACACGGGGTCTTTGAGTTTTTCGGGTTGCAATACGGGCAGTCCGACCGATAGTGCATATTCTTTAACGGGGCTGCATTGTATCTTGTGACCGCGTTGAGCAGGTTTGTCGGGCATGGTGACTACGGCGACTACATTGCAGCCGTGTTCTACTAATGCCCGCAGTGATTCCACTGCGAAATCGGGTGTGCCGAGATAGATAATCCTAAGGTCGTTATGGAGCATAATACTTGAAAGATTAAAGTTCAGAAACGTTTTCAATGCGACCGGCATGTGTAGTCTGTTTTACGACTTAAACGCTCACAATCTCAATCCGAAGCCGCCTTTGATAACGGCATCGGAGCCGAGGTTGATTTCGGCAAAGACGATAAACCCCCTGCCGTAAGAAAAACCCAACGGGGTGATGTTAACCGCAGGAAGCACCTTTGTTGAATTGATGTGAGGTAACAGCAGTATGCATAATCCTGCATCTGCACCGGAATAAACGCGCCATTTGTTTTCGTTATAGTAAGTGAATTGTGCGGACGCGAGCAAATTGAGGTATGAAACAAACTGAGTATTGTCATTAATTGTCATGCGGTTGATGTCCGCACTGAATTTCATACCTGTTCTGCACCATTTATTGATGTTATAGTGGTATTGTATGCCGTAGTATCCGTATGGTGTGTTGGTTATATTGTAATTGGTGTTTGTTTCAGTATTGGCACGGTCGAGTATTTTAGTAATGAATTTCTGACTCAATATGCCTTGTATTGAGTTGTATCCGGCATGAATAGTGACCGTATGGCGGTTGTTGTCCCAGTTCCAGTTGATGCGCGGGTCTTCCCAATCGAACTCTTGTGCCATGAGCGGAATGGTTATGGCGCATAGTATTACAGTGGCAGTAAGCCTTTGAATTATTTTGCTCCCCATAGCAGTTTTGTTTTTAGTGATGAGAGGAAGTCGTGGTGGTCACCGGCTTGCACTATTTTGATTGTGTACGGTGCTTTCTCTATATGCAACCGTACATCATCTTTGATTGATTGGCTTCTGCCATCAATAGATACGAGGTAATTGAGCGAGCGGCTGCGTATGCGCAGGTCTATTTTCCAATCATCGGGTACAATAAGCGGTCTGACATTCAAACTGTGGGTGGCAATGGGCGAAAGTATGATGTCGCGTGAGTGGGGATCCATAAGTGGTCCTCCTACTGACATGTTGTATGCCGTTGAGCCTGTTGGTGTAGAGATAATCAGCCCATCGGCTTCGTATGTGTGCAAATGTTCGCCGTTGATATAAGTCTCCACGGCAATCATGTTGCTCAAATCGTGTTTCATTACCGCCACTTCATTCAGTGCGTACGGCGAATGGATATGTCCGCCGCCGGATGTGGTAACTTGCAGGAGTGAACGTTGCTCAATGGTGTACTGGTTGTTGAGCAGTTTCTCGCATATCTCGTCAACATCATCAGTCTTGACATCAGCAAGAAAACCAAGATGTCCGTAATTGATGCCGAGTATAGGAACATTGCGGTTGCCGATGATAGATGCGGTGGTAAGGAAAGTTCCGTCACCTCCGACCGAGAGAGCAAAATCAACATCATCAGTTGTCTGCTCGTCATAAACACTGTATTCCTCGCGAAGATTGAGTTCGTCCCTGACCTCTTTACTCAATAGTACTCTGACCTCTGACTTTTTTGCCATAATGTCAAGGAGATGCCTGACTTCGTTGAGTATTTCCGTGCGGTATGAGTTACCAAATATTGCTATGTTCATGATTGTAAATTTATAGTATTTAGAAGTATAATCGAATATTGACAAGCAATTCCCCCACATTTAACGATACCTATTCCTAAGTTCTAAGTTCTAACCTCTTTATCTGATTTCCTCCAATAGTTCTTTCATGTTATTTAGAACCAAGTCTGCTCCGGCATCTTTAAGCACTTGAGGGTTGAGCGGTCCGGTATTGACGGCTATTGTATATATCCCTGCGGCTTTGCCTGATTGTACTCCGAGAGGGGCATTCTCAACCACTACTGCTTCGTCTGCGTTGAGTCCGCTTCGTTGCAATGCCATTCTGTACGGCTCTTTATCCGGTTTGCCTTTTTTCACATCATGGGCTGTCACCATCCTCTCGAGGCTGAATATGCCGGGGAAATGTTTGTCCAAACGTGCCATGAGACTATCCTGCCCTGAACCCGTGACTATCCATATCTGTATGCCGAGTTGTTGCAGTTTATCTATCACATCTTTTATCCCCTCTATCGGTTCCGGCATACCCATTGCGTTGAACTCCTCTGTCTTGGCTGTATAGATGGCATGAATCTCCTCTTTCGTTGCCGGACGGTGGTGGATATTGCGGAAATACTCGTCAATAACCGACTCGCCTGTCCTGCCTTCGTTAATGTAAGCATCGTAGGCTTTGAAGTCGAAACCGTAGCGGTGCATGGCGCGTTCCCATGCTACGGCATGTCGAGGCATGGAATTGAATATCACACCGTCCATATCGAAGAAAAAAGCTTTTCTCATCCCTTTCTATTTTGTACTTTGCTCTACTTTCTTATCGGTGTTCTGATTTCAAAGTTTGTCGGACTGTATTTAGAGTCGGAATGTACGCCTACATACAGGCTCGGTGTACCCTCTTCAAGTGCTATATAGTTGGATAGGAATTGCACAGCACCGTAGCCGGGTTTGAAATTGATAATGCCGTTGAGTGTGTCTGATGTCTCAAGCATGGCATTGCGTATTTCATCGGTCAGCTGCATTTCCAATTTGGCATATTTGTTGTCTGCTTTGATTCGCGTTGATACAAGGTCGTTCTCATAGCTGATAAATAGGAATATGAGTTGAGCCGTGTCGCCTACCTGCATGGTGTCGAGCAGGTAATAGTCCACATCGTCGGGTGCGCTCAAACGCAGTGTATCACCTGCCGTAGTGACTATGCTTCTGCAGGAGATAGACGGAGTGTATTCACTCTTGCCCTCCGACAGACAGCCGGTCATAAGCAGCAATATAACTGCAAAAAAAAGGAGCTTTTTCATTTTATTAATCCTTAGTTGTTATTAATCCTTAGTTGTTGTATAGTTCGTTTTGAGCGACCTTATGTGCGTCCCGTCTCAATAAGCGGGTCGCACTGTAATATAAATCCGCTCAATTCGTGGAAAATAATCTGTGAGAAATAAATTATCAGAATTTCTTCGCTTCCTGCCAAATCTCCTCCATTTCGGCAAGGGTCATATCGCGTAACGAGCGGTTTTGTTCCTTCGCTTTTTGTTCGAGATAATTGAAACGTTTGATGAATTTATTGTTCGTGCGTTCTAAAGCATTGTCGGGGTTGATGTTATAAAGCCTGCCTGCATTGATAAGACTGAACATAACATCGCCAAATTCTGCTTCCATCTTGTCGGCATCCATATTGTTTATTTCAGTTTGGAACTCGGCAATCTCTTCTTTCACCTTGTCCCATACCTGCTCACGCTCGTCCCAGTCAAAGCCTGCATTACGTGCTTTTTCCTGAATGCGTTGAGCCTTGATAACCGAAGGCAGGGCGTTAGGCACACCGCTCAATATGGTTTTGTTGCCGCCTTTCTCTTGCTGCTTGATATCTTCCCATGTTTGGGTAACTAATTCGGCAGTTTCCGCACTCGCGTTGCCGTAAACATGCGGGTGACGGAAAATAAGTTTGTCGCATAGTTTATTGCACACATCTGCAATGTCGAAATCATCGGTTTCGCTACCCATCTGCGCATAGAATACAATATGTAGCAACACATCGCCGCACTCCTTGCATATCTCATTCATATCGTGACTATTGATAGCCGAAGACAGCTCGTAAACTTCCTCTATCGTGTTGGCACGCAGGCTGTCGAAAGTCTGCTTCCTATCCCAAGGACACTCTTTGCGAAGTCGCTCCATAACATCAAGCAACCGGTTAAAAGCAGCTAATTGTTGTTCTCTTGTATTTGGCATATATTTAATGTTGTTAGATATTTTTATTTTTGAATAATCCCGCTTAAAACGTTGGTTAGAAATTATCTAACACAAAGTTTCCGTTGTCATTCATCTTACCGTAAGTGAACAGGTTAATGCAGTCACCGAGAATAATAACCCGTGCGTTGGTACTCAACAGCAGGTCAAGTTCTATATGCCGATGACCGAAAATATAATAGTCGAAATGCTCTGACTTCTCATGCTCTTTTGCCCAGCATACGAGAGTTTCGTTATTTTCGCCTTTGTATCGGGGCTGGTCATTGAGGTGTTTTTTTCTGCTGTTCAAAGCCCATCCGAATGCCAACCTCAATCCCAAATCATGCGGCATGATATTGCGAAACAGCCATTGGTTGATAGGACTTTTGAATACACGCAGTAGGAACATAAACTTCTTATTGTCAGTGCATAATGTGTCGCCGTGAGCCAAAAAACAATGTTTACCGCAAATCGTCATGGCTTCTTCGTGATGGTGCACTTTAAGACCAATCTCTTTCTCCAAATAGCCGAAAGTCCACATATCGTGGTTACCTGTGAAGAAATGCACCTCTATACCGCTGTCGGTCAGTTCTGCCAATTTGCCGAGTATGCGGTCATAGCCTTTGGGAATGCTGTAACGGTATTCAAACCAGAAATCGAATATGTCTCCCATAAGAAACAATGCAGTGGCATCACAACGGATAGTGTCGAGAAAAGTGATAATGCGCCGCTGCTGTGCTGTAGAGTTGGCGTTCATCAATGAGCCAATATGCGAGTCGGAAATGAAATATACCATGATAAGGTCGGCTGTCAAATTTCGGTTTCGGGTGCAAAATTACAACTTTTTACGCATATCACCAAGATATAGACATTTTTATTCGCATTAAAATAAACTTGACAATTTGGAATTTGAGAAATTATGTTCTATTACCGTGGAACGGTTGACCCCGTTCAACTATATAAAAAATAACCCGATAATAATAGATGTGGGAAAGTTAAGAAAATAACTATTGGCAAAAACCATCAAGGTGAAAAATAGTAAAGTTTTTTTGGTGTATAGTTATTGTTTTGGCCTTATAATCTTAAAAATAGACTATTTTTACACAACAACAAGTATTGTACATGAATTTGATTTATTGTAATTTTGCAGTGTTTTTGCGTGTTGCGGCTTGTTGGCAGCGAAACAGTCAAAAACACTATGTAAAAAAGAAAATAAATAAAACAAAAAATAATGAAAAATTTTACTAAAACATTGGCTGCATTAGTTGTGACAACAATGCTTTCAGTAGTGAATTATTCGGTTGTCAATGCCCAGCAACTGCCCGACCAACATTTTGAGAAATGGAGCGGTACTTTCAATGGCAAAATACAACCTACATCATGGTCTATCTCCAATGTGGAACAATCAGTATTGGGTATCACTGCTCGTGCCAATATGGGAGAACAAACCACGGGTCGTAGCGGTTATGCACTGAAAGTGTATGATGCCGAAGTCGGTGCTGCAAATATTACTGAAGTTTCTCCCGGTTATGCTACTTGCGGTGAAACATGGATGTATTTTGCCGGTTTGTCAAATCTCAATGCTTCTACAGCAGGTACCAAAGGCGGTATATCATTTACCTATCGACCGGACTCTATAGTTACCTGGATTAAGCGTGAAGGAGCAGATGTTGACAAACAGGCTTATCAGATTATCTTTTATTCATGGAGAGGAACATCTGAAGGTACTGCTTACAAAGGAAAAGACGGCTCGTGTACCAGCTACACGGTAACAAATGAAGAGTCGGATATTCGCCAAAAAAATGATGCTAATGATTGTACGACATCAAAACAAGCTACACAAATCGCTGAAGGTTGGTTGCGAGATACAGTGAAACAAGGTTATTCTGACTGGACACGTATTTCAATACCAATTTCTTATTTTGTGGCCAATCAGAAGCCTGAGATGTGTAATGTTATCTTCTCTGCCGGCAATTATCCTAACAAACGAGATTCTAAAGGTCTGTATGCCGGCTTGTCGCTAACGGTTGATGATGTGGAGTTGATTTATAACTCTACTATCGATGAGTTGCAAATTAACGGTACTAAAGTTAAAGGTTTTAGCGCCACTACAACAGAGTTTACTAAGGCGAATGAAAAAGTAAGTTATAGTCCGGAGGCCGACGATTTCACTCTTTTCCGCAGCGGCAGACTGCTTGATGCCGATGAATATACCATCAATATCAACGGAGCAGCTGTAGATAATGATACTCCGGTGATAATCACCGTGAAGGCTGAAGACGGCAGCTCTATCACCACATATCAAATCAAGTTTACCTCAACTCCATCTTCCAATTATCGCCCGGAAAGCATAACTTACCAACTCGATGGTAAGGAATATACATTGCCTAACTGGAATCCCAATGCCTACGACTATGAAGTATCGTTGCCATACGGAACTACACAAACTCCTGAAGTTGTAGTGGTTACTTCTGAATCAACACAAACAGCCAAAATTACTCAACCATCAGGACCTACAGGGAAAGCTACTGTAGTAATGACAGCCCAAAGCGGCGCAAGTCAGACTTATACCATCTCTTTCTCTGTCGCACAACTGACCGACAACACACTGAAGAATATACTTATCGACGGAGAATCGTTGTTAGGTTTCTCGCCGACCAAGAACAACTATGACGTAGAATTGCCTCTTGGAACCACTGCAGCCCCTAATGTTACGTGGGAGTCGAATTATACTGCAGGTGCACAGACAATCACGCTCACGTCAAACACCTTGAGCGGGTCAAGCGGCAAGGCTACTATCACTGTTGAAGTCCCGGGAAATAAGACAATCAGGACATACACCCTCAACTACGAGGTTAAAGCCTCAAGTTATGCCTATTTAGCAGACTTGAAAGTTGGCGGAACAACAATAGATGGTTTTATCCCTGCTACACGAAGCTATTTCTATGACCTCCCGATGGGGACAACAGCCCTTCCGACAATAACCTATGAGAAAGGTCAGTCAGGTCAGACAATCACTGTTGATGACTCAGAGATTGAAAATCTCTCCGGAGACTATAAGATTACTGTCACTGCCGAAGATGGTACTGCGGTAACTTACTATATTACCTTCACTTTGTTGAAATCTTCTAATGTTGATTTGACTGCAATATACGTCAATGGTATTGCCATCGAAGGTTTCAAATCCGATGTGTTGGAATACAATGTTGAGGTTGATGCTTCGCGAACAGAAGCCTCAGTTGTTACTGCCGACAAAGGTGAGGCTGACCAAACAGTTACTATATCAAAAATGTCAGGTCCTGAAGGAGAAGCAACAGTCAAAGTTACTGCTGCCGACGGCAAAACACGCCGCACATACACCATTACAACATATCAGAACAAATCAACAGATAACACACTGAAAGAAATCCTTGTCAACGGTGAAAAAATTGCAGGTTTTAGTGCTGATAAAACAGAATATACTTATACTTACACCGGCACTAAACCGACTGTAACATATACTGTTAATGATGCCACGGCAACGGCTACAAGCCGTGACCGCAACGGCGTGATAACTATAACGGTAACAGCGCAAGACGGCAGCAAAAACTATTATTACGTAACCCTTACCGAGGAAACGATTGAACTCTCCGACTACGCTTATTTGGAGGCTTTGTATGTTGACGGTGTTGCGGTTACCGACTTTACTCCGACAACTCTCAACTATACTTTTGTTCTCTCAACATGGGCTAAACCATCGGCTGTTACTTATGATGCCAAAGACGGTGTAACTGTGGGTACCCCCAAGATTCTCTGGAATAGTAACACCAAAGTGTATCGAGCCACAGTATTGGTTACTGCCGAGGACGGAACAACAAAAAATACTTACACTATCACTTTTGAAGAAGGTCAGGGTGGAACACTCAGCTCTGATGCTACATTGTCGAGCTTGATGTATGGCGGGACAAGTGTAAACAATTTCAATGCCTCAATCACAGAATACTCTGTTGTTCTGCCTGTCGGTACAACAACTGTTCCTACCGTTACCGCTACAGCAACGCATTCTGCTGCCAAAGTGACCGTCACCCAGGCAGTAAGCGTAAGCGGTACAGCACAAGTTGTGGTAACTGCCGAAGACGGCAAGACAACACAGACATACAAAATAACCTTCAGTGTCTCACAAACTGAGTTGAGCAGCGATGCGACATTGTCAGACCTGAAGGTTGACGGCACTACAATCAGCGATTTTGCCGCTTCGAAAACCGACTATAGCATTACCATTCCTTTTGGCGGCTCAATACCGACGGTTACAGCCACGGCAAACCATTCTGCCGCAAAGGTCGATATTCAGAAAGGGACAAACAGTGTAAGTGTCACTGTTACGGCAGAAAACGGTGCAACACAGGTATATACTGTTACCTTTATCGAAGAAGGCGACACACGGAGTGATGATGCAACACTTTCGGCTTTGACTATTGACGGAGAAACGATTGGAGGTTTCAGTGCCGAAACAACATCATATACTTACACCATACCTTTCGGCGGAAGTATTCCTGTTGTTGCGGCAACAGCCAACCACTCCGCAGCCACAGTGTCTATTACCCAGGCTACATCGTCAACTATGAGAGCACAAGTGGTGGTGACGGCGGAAAATCAAACCAAGCAAACGTATGTCGTTACCTTTACAATGGGGGCTGACCCGCGCAGCACTGATGCAACATTGTCAGACTTGAAAGTTGACGGAGTGACAATCAGTAATTTTACAGCAAGTCAGCAATCTTACAGTTATGAAATACCGTTTGGAGGCAGTGTGCCTGAAATAAGTGCTACGGCTAATGATGAGGCAGCAACACTGAAGATAACTCAAGCAACATCAAAAACCGGCAGAGCGGTAGTTGTAGTAACTGCCGAGAACGGTTCAACGCTGACTTATACAGTTCAGTTCAGCGAGGCAGGTGACACCAGAAGCAATGATGCCACATTGTCAGAACTTACAATTAACGGTGATTTGATTAATGGTTTTACTTCAACAAAAACCAACTATACTTATCAAGTACCGTTTGGCGCCGGAATACCTGAAGTGGCTGCTGTAGCCAATCACTCTGCTGCAACATTTGTTATAACCCAGGCTACATCAATTACCGGTTCTGCCGTAGTGGTGGTAACAGCGGAAAACGGCTCACAAAAGACCTATACCATTACTTTCTCCGAGGCTTCCGACCCGCGAAGTACCGATGCTTCGTTGCAATCAATAAGTGTTGATATCGAAGGCTCATGGTCACAAACTTTCCGTCCGGCTGTAGTAGAATACACCTACACTCTGCCTGTCGGAACAACAGCAATTCCGCAAGTCACTTGCCAAGTGAACAACGCTGCTGCGCAAGCAACCATACAGCAACCACAAAGTGCCGAAGGCGATGCCGTAATAACCGTGCAAGCCGAGCATCCTGATTACTCGAGAATATATACTATCCACTTCGTTGTCAAGCAAAGTAACAATGCCAATCTTTCAGCCATCTATCTCAACGGTGAGATGATTGAAGGTTTTGCGCCGCAAACTCTCAACTATCGCTATACGGTAGAATACGGAGGCACAATACCCGAAGTAACTTATCAACTCGATGATGCAGAATATGCTAAAGCAGAGATAACTTATGCAGAGACCGTTCCGGGAGCAACGCAAATAGTGGTTACAGCCCAAGACGGCACGCAAAAGACTTATTATGTGCGCTTTGTTGAGGCTTCTGATACTCGTAATACCGATGCTACTCTTTCAATTATTGAAATAGCAGCGCAAGGTACTTGGAGTAATGCCTTCCTGCCCGGGCGTACCTCCTATATATATACATTGCCGGCAGGAACAACAGAAGTGCCTGAAGTTTCCTATGGTCTCTCTGACGCTAACGCAACTGCCGAATATATTCCGGCTACCGATGTTAAGGGTAAAGCACAAATAGTTGTAACAGCGGAAAACCCCGACTTCGTTACCACTTATACTATTCAGTTTGCCATAGCAAAGAGCAGCAATGCGCAACTCGCTGATATTCAAGTTGACGGAGTGGCATTAGCAGACTTTTCACCGGAAGAAAATAATTATTCATACGAAGTAGCCTTTGGAGCAACTGTCGTGCCTCAGATTACGGCAACCCCCGCAGACCAAGGCGCAAGTGTCAATATCATCAACGCCGCTGTACTAAGCAGCAAGACATTGATTTATGTCACAGCAGAAGACGGTACGCAGAATCTCTATCAAGTATCATTCACTTTTGCTGAAGACACACGCGATGGTGAAACAGCGTTGGCTGATATCCTTGTAGGCGGTGTAAGTCTTGATGGTTTCAATCCTGTTCAATACAGATATGAAGTTGAACTTCCTACGGGAATTACTGCATTGCCAAATGTGGAGGCTGTAGCTGTTAACGATTTGCAAAAGGTTGACATCAACTATCAGAGCGAGACTCTGCCGACATCTGTTGTTCTGACAGTAACTGCTCAAAATGGTGACAGGAGTCAGTATATTATCAACTTTACCGTAAAAAAATCCAACAATGTAACACTCAATATGATTTATGTCGGTGGTGAGCCGTTGGCAGATTTCACTCCCGACAATTATTCATATACCAAAAATATCGGCGATGCAACCCAAGTTCCTGTTATCACAGTTGATAAGAGCGATGCTTATCAGACAGTAGAGATTTCTACTCCGCGTAGCAATGACATGGCAGAAATCAAGGTTATAGCTGCCGATGGAATAGAAAACGCAACTTATACTATCAAGTTTGAGGGCAATATAGTTATCAATCAGTACAACCCACAACTGACCGACCTCAAAATTAACGGTGTAACAGTAGATGACTTCTCGAGCAATACGTATGAATATGATGTAGAGATTTCCAAAACAATAACCTTATGGGAGAATCTGACTGTCAGTTACGAGACAAATGATGACACCAAGGATGTTACTATGCAGAAGACTACATCCTTTGTTCAAAACGGCGAGTTCTTACTTATTCTGACCTCAAATGATGCTAATGCGGTTAATACTTACAAGGTTCGATTCCTGCCGCAATTAGATAAAGATTGCATGCTGGAGAGTGTGTCATTCGACGGAACATCATTCACTGATTTTGATCCTTCGGTTGACAATTACAACTTAAAAGAAACTACATTGTCGAGTCTGACTTATAAAAAGAGTTCTGACGAACAAAAAGTTATCTATAGAGAGCTTGAAGGTTCAAAAATTGTGCTTGATGTATATGCCGAAGATACTACCGTACATTGTACCTATACCTTTAATTTCAAGGAGGAAACGCAAACATTAAATTCTGATGTTACTCTGAAGAGTATCACTATCGGAACAGAAACCAAAGAATTCGTTGATTGGACAGATGAAGACTTTAATACTTATAAAGCCAATCCTTCAACCTATGGTAGCGATGAGATTCTCTGGACATTAGACATGCCTGTCGGAGTGGATACTATTCCGAGTATCAAGGTTGTGCCGACCGATCCGACAGTTCAGATTTATGTTGCACAAACGCTTGAAATAGGGTATGCTTATTTGCAAATACATGCTATTCCGCAAGAAAAAAACTGGTCGGAATACTACAATGTAAAGCTCAATTTCCATAAAGCTACTGAAAACCGACTCGACAGTATATATTTCGGAACAACCAAGATGAAGGTGCGCGATATGGAACCAGATGAAGACGGCAATGTTTATATCCCGACCGATGAATTACCTCTCAATAGTGATTATCCGACAGTAAGCTATGTCCTTGGTGAAAGCCATCAGACAGTATCTGAACTCGGCAATGGCAGCCGACAGGTTGTTTTAAGTGTACGTGCCCAAGATGAGAAACAGGCGGCTGTAAATTATATTGTCAACTTTACTCGCGGCAAATACAGCAATACTTCCTTAAGCAAGATATTTATCGGTGGTGATGAGCAAGTTGTAAAAGATGAGATCAGTTATAAGATACCCATCGGCGGTAAGTTGCCGGAGGTAACATGGGAGCGAGCAGATACGACACAGCACGTTTTGCAAATCAATAACGGAAGTAGTGGTGTCAAGTTGCTTGTTGTCGCAGAAAACGGTGATACCAAACTTTACACCATCACCTTTGATTATGAGCGAAGCGGAAATTCTGCTTTGAAAGACTTATGGGTTTATAAAAAAGGTCAATATGAGAGTGTCTTTGCAGAACTCAGCAAAAGCAATACATGTGAAGTAACTGTTTCGGGTGATGATGCCAAGCAAATGCCTGCCGTTATGCCTATACCTGAAGATTCATTAGCAAAGGTAACAATTGACTATGCATGGTTTGACGAACAAACCAAGATTCATGTTGAAGCACCTGATAAAGACGCACAACACTTTACCGATTATTATATCACCTTCAAACAAGAAAAAAGCAGCGATGCAACTCTGAAAAGTGTGGAATTAGTGGATAATACATCGTTTTCGTTTGAATATGATAGTTTCAACTATTTTGATATTCCGATTGCTTCTGACGCAGTTTCACACCCTGAAATCAAATGGGAGAAAAACGACCCCGAGCAGAAGATTACATTTGTAGATGCCGGATTAGGAGACACCACAAAGATTATAGTTACATCACCTAATGAAAATAATACAAAGACATATCAATTCACGTTTACAAAAGTTGATAATCAAGATAAACCTAACAAACTCCAAGCAGTATATGTAGAGGGTTATCAGGTAAAGGTCGGCGATGTTGTTAACGGTGAGTGCAGTGGTAGCGTTGTATTGCCTTACGGAATAGATAAATGCAACATTACTTATATCACTAATTACGAAGGTCAGACAGTTCTTGTTGCCAACAATGGTGTGGGCAACACATCTGTTCTGAAAGTGTTATCGAATATTGAGGGTGTTGATGACGTTACCTATTATATTGATATTCAAACCATAGTTCGCGGCATTACCCTTAATGGCGATAAATACGATGCATTTGACCCAACGGTATTTGATTATGTCTATGTGGAAGAAGGAGTGAACGCTCCGGATGCAGAAATCAAGTTTGATTATTATGAAGACTATAAATCCTTGTATCCGGAAATAGATATAGTTACAACGTCAAATGCTAAATATGCTACCTTGGTTTTGTCAACCTATGGTGAAGAATTGTATAAATATTCTTTCTCTGTTTATTACAAAAACGATGATGAAAAATTGTATCTTGGTTTTGATGATATATCTTATACCAAGTATGATAATAGAGGCGAGATTAATGATACCCAACTTAACACATCGGGTCTAATATCCGGTCAGATTGATGCTGATACATGTTATAGTGTAAAGCCAACCGGATGGCAGGCTCCGGGTGATGACTGGAAATACAAAGAAGGCGGTTCTGGTCTCATAGGTAGTCAAATCAAACCGTATTACACAGGTGGTGAGGTCAATATGATTGACGAGGGAGATAATAAATATGTACAACTTAATACCATCTATTGCTGTCCGAGTGCATGCTCTATGCCGGGTATGATATCTCTCTCTCACCAGACTTATAATATGGGTACATATACAATATCGGGAGGTATATCGGGAAACATTCCAAATTCTACTTGTACTTTTGGAGATCCTATCGTATATAGAAATACACCTGATAGTGTGTCGTTTATACATAAAGGTCAGAGAAATCACAATGCGACAAATCCTGTCAAATGGTCATTCTATTTCGAACAGAATAAGAATGCATTGATTGACTCTGTTAATAACATGGTGTTCCGAAGCGATTGGGAAACTACACTATTGCCTTTGCAACACGATGAAAATTTTGTACCCGAAAATCTGGATATTAGAATCTCATCATCTGATGTAACCCCGAACAACATGAAAAATAGTACGGCAACAAATACAAATGTAGCCAAAACTTATCAATCTACTCTTTATGTTGATAATATGCAATTTCATTATAACTCAACTATTGTTTCCGGTAGGGTACTTAATACTGATGGTTCGGTTACTGTTAATAATGAGACTAAAACTATTACAATTGAGTTGGACGATGCTTCGTTTAGTGGTATTCCCCAACTCGTATTCAAAGGTCAGGTATCCGGAGGCAAATACGATATATTATGGGATGAAAATAAAGTTCGCTCATACGGCGAGGATATGTCTTATACCGAATATAAAATGATAGTCAAGGGTGGTGTTACCCGCTATCTGAAAGACATATTGGTTAACAACAAGTCTGTATGGAGTGGGAGCGAAACAATCAATTACCCGTTGCCTTACGGTACAACAGAGTTGCCGAATGTTGAAGCCAAACTACGCAACCATAACCAGTATATGACCACCGATCTTGTAAATACCGACAAAGGCAAATACCAAGTATTGATTAAAGTATGGAACTCCTATGCCGATTATGAGACTTATCCAAGCAACCCTGCACGTACCTATACCATCAATATGACATGGAGCAATACGTCTGACAATACTCTGACAGATATTCAAGAAGGCGGAGCAACACTTACAGACTTTGATGCAAACAAGACCGAATATACAACTCAAATTGATTACAAAGAGTCTTTCAAGGCTATTACCTATACAAAGGCTCAAGCAGGTCAGCAAGTAACCATGACAGTTGATTCTATCAGCGATGTTAAGCGAGTTATAAAACTCATGGTTGAAGCAGAAAACAGTACTGTTACATCCCAAACCTACACTATCACTCAAACTAAGACCAAACCGGCTGATAGCAAGGGTGAATTGAGCGAAATAAAGGTAGGCGGCAAAAATTTGACCATCGGCAGCAATATGTCATCTGACAAATCTGATTACGCTACCGATCCGAATGCTCTCACGTCATTTACTCGCAGCTTCCCTACCGACACAGTTCGGCAGATTATTCAAGGTAATACGATAAATTGGACAGTCAAAGGCGCAAATAATGATACCAAGGATTATCAGCTGACCTTCTCGAATGTATCTGATGTAACAGATAATGAACTCGGCAGCCTCACGGTAAATAATGAGGTCATGGAGCTTACCACCTACAATACGTATAAGTCCAACGACAGTTTACGCATTGTTGCCAACCTGAAATATGAAGGTCAGATACTCACTCCTGCTTATAATAAGGCTGATTCTACATTTAGTATAACAGTTAAACCAATAAGCGGCGAGGAACAGACTTATACCATTAAGATTCTTGCCGACCTTTCAGACGAGGCATTGCTCAGCAGTTTGTCGGCTCAAGGCTACCAACTCCAACCTGCTTTCGATGCTAACACGACTTCTTATACTCTTGTTCTCAATGAAGATAATATCCCGCAACTTATGCCGCGTAGAACTCCTAAATCTTTACCGCTCAAGGGCGGCTTGTTGGGGCTTATGCCTGCAATCGAAGCTCATGCTCAAGGCTTAGTAAAGGATATGAAGATCTACTATCAAAACAGCAAGATAACTATCGAAGTTATTCCGGAAAACGGCGATGAAGATAAGAGTAATTTATATGAGATTAATGTGGTCAATACCGCCAAGGCTCCGGCACTTGACAATATAGCTATATTTGGCGAGACTGTTCCGGACTTTGCAAGCGATAAGTATGAATATACCATGGAATTGCCAAATCATGGCAATGATGGTATTTCTCCGTTAGTCGGCTACAAATCCGGCAATCCTTATCAGACGGTAACAACCAATGCTGATGAATTCGGTTATCCTGAAGAAGGAACATTACAAGTCAAGGCTGAAGTAGGAAGCGAATCAGTTACTTACAATATAAAATTCTCTTACCGGTCTGCCGACATAAGCAGCAATGCTAAATTAGCACAGTTGTATGTTAATGACAAATTACTCGATAACATCAACGATGAACTCAATCCGTCATTTGAGTATGAGACAGAGCAAACCCTGATTGATGTCAATCCTGTTCGCGCAGAAAATACTCAAAATGTTGAGGTAATCAAATCAGACAACAAGATAGAAGTAAAGGTAACGGCTCAAGACGGTACGACAAAGAATAGCTATACCATCAATATCAAAAAGAAATATGTAGCCACCTCAACCAATACAGATATCAATGTCTATCTCAATGGTGTTCTTAAAAACGATTTGGTTAAAAACGATGAAAATGCCAATAATATCGAGGTTGACAGCAAACTTAATATAGGCTGGGTTATAACCGAGGTTGGTCAGGTGGTCGAAAAGGCTGTTGAAGAAAACCGCATTGTCCTTGCTGTTACCGCTCCTAATGGTGTGGACGAAGCCAAATATTACATCAATGTAACTTACAAGAAAAGCGACTTTGTATTCAATTTGATGTCAATACGTCTTGACGGGAAAGATCTGACGGCATACAACACTGAATTGCCGTTTAAAGTTATTCCTGCCAAGTTTGTTTCCGACATCTATGAATATATAGTGGAAATGCCGACAGACAATATCGAAACTCTGCCTGTTATCGATGCTGTCAAGGCTTCCAATGACCAAGTTCTGAATTGGGATACATGGTTCAGATCTGATAAAGATATGACTGAAACTCTTGCTAAAGTAACTGTTACTACAAGTATCAAGGATCGCGAAGATTTACCCAAGCGTCAGTATGTCCTCAACTTTGTTAAGAAACTCAACCAAGATGCTTCGCCCGAGCAAATCCTTATCGACAACATACCTATGGTTGATTTCACCGATGGTGATGTTGATTATATCCCAACACAGCACGGTTATATCGTAACACTCGGTATGAATACCGCCGAAGTGCCTGAAGTGTCACTCCTCTTGCGTGAACATCAAAGCATAGTTTCACAAACCGTTATTCCAAATCTGACCAATAATCCTTATGAGTACAAGTCAGAATTTGTGGTTCAAGCCCAAGCCGGCAACTATGATACTTACACAGTGACTCTGATTATCCCACAGGATGACCGCAATGCTTTGACCGATTTGCGTGTTGACGGTTTGACTATCAAACGTGAAACCGAAGCCTTTACAGCCAATGCTGACTTCAACCCGTCGGAGTTGACCTATAATATCACTTATCCGGTGCTTAAAGATACAACCCTCAAACCTGTTATCACCTACACCGCAGAAAGTGAGAACGCAAAAGTTTCTCTCAAAGAACCGCTCAATTATGCAGACTTTGCAAGAATACTCGTTGAGCCTTATTATGGCATGGAGCGCGAATACAAAGTTTATTTCACTCTAACCCAAGACACCGTAACAACGCTTGACGACTTGCAACTTGATGGCGCAACAATCACAGGTTTCGACCCTGCAACCCAAAAATATTCTGTCGAACTGGAACGCGGTACTCTGACTCTGCCTGTAATTGAAGGGTTTGCAACAAGTCCTCGCGCAACAGTCAGTGTCTCTGCCGGAAATATTGTTGACCGCAAAGCCGAAGCTGTACTGACTGTTACTGCGGAGTCCGGCAAACAACGGGTTTATAGCATAGACTTCACAGTTGCCGTTGACAATACAATAACCCTTGCAGGTATATTGATTGACAATGTTGAATTGGAAGAGTTCTTGTCGAATATCAATATGTATTCGCTTGAGCGTGACACTACAGCAGACCAGATTGTTGAGGGTGTTAAGGCTGACCCGACTCAAAAATTAAGTTACGAGACAAAAGAACTCAATGATGGAGGCAAGTCAGTTACAATCACAATTACTGCCGAGTCCGGTGCTAAAGGTTATTATACTCTCAATTTCACCATGCCTGTCGTTATCCCTGAACCGATTGAACTCAACGACAATGCTTACTTGCTGACTATTGATTTGAACAATGCTCAGATTGCAGGCTTTGATAAGGAAGTGTTTGTATATGATGTAGAACTGGCTCGCGGCTCACAGCATTATCCGCATGTTGATGCTGTAGCGGAAAGTGATAAGGCTGCGGTCAATATTGACTCGGTTGAGATTGCCGACCATAAAGGCGAGGTTAATATCATTGTAACCTCTGAGGCAAAGACCACCTTGCTTTACACTCTGCACTTCATAGTGGCAGTTGACTCAACTACCACACTCAATGATTTGACTGTTGGCGGTAAGTCTGTGGCTGATTTTAGTCCGACAACATTCAATTATACATACCTGTATGATAAGGAAAGCGATCTTACAATTGACTATGACAAGGCTGACGATGCCCAAACAATTGAGGTTACTCAAACCACTGCCGGAGATGCTACCATAGTGTTTGTCAAGGTAACTGCAGAGGCAGGTCCGAATGTAACCAATACATATATCATCACTCTATCTCCGAAACCCGAACCGGTTGTTGAACCTGACGAGTCAGAAAAAGATGCCACTCTCAAGATGATAACCATCGACGGTAATGAAATTGCCGACTTCCAAGGCACCAAGACTATGTATAATATAACGCTTGATGCTGCATCTTGGGTTGTTGTCGGCGAACCTGCCCAAGACGGTGCTATAGTCAATACGCAAGTAACAATATTGTCGGAAATCAATGCCAAACAGGTGGCTCTGACAGTTACGGCCCTTGATGGTGTTACAACACTGACTTACACGGTGATTATCATCCCAACCTCGGATATTCAACCTGACCCGACGCAATGCTCCGACAATCTCGAGGATATACTCGTAGGAGGTCAGACTTGGAGTAGTATGGGCGGTTCGCCTGCTTTGTTCAATGCCTCCGTAAGCAACTATTCATTGCAGTTGCCTTCAGGCACTACTACATTCCCGACAGTTATAGGCTCTTCGTCAAGCGACTGCCTTGAGATTGCTGAAATAGAGAACACAATCGATCAGCGAACTCACGACTGTGTTATATATGTTCGCGGTAAGGATAACAATGGTCTGATATTCGACAAAGCAACCTACACAGTTCGTCTTATCCTGCCGGTTGAAACTCCTGACCCCGTTGTTAATCCCGCTGATTGTCCAGCCGAATTGGAAGGCATACGAGTTAACGGAAAAGATTGGAATACACTTGACACAATATCTGACTCGTTCTCAGCTGCAATAAGCGAATACACTATTCGTATGCCGCAAGGTACAAAGAACTTCCCGGTTATAACAGGTTATGTGAGCAGCGAAGAATCTTGTCTAACCGTTATCAACGGAACTCCGAAAGTTATTGACGACTACAACCGAGTTGAATATATCATTGTCCATGGTACTGACAACAACGGACTGTCGTTTGACAAAGCAACTTACACAATCAATGTTGTTATGCCGCAAGAAGCAGACCAACCGGAACCTGTTATTCCATGTCCTGACTTGTTGGAAGACATCCTTGTGGACGGAAAGTCATGGAGCGTACAAGACAGTGTGTCTAAACCATTTAGTGCCAACCGTTATGAATACGATCTTTATTTGCCGGCAGAAACTAAGATATTCCCGACTGTAGAAGGTTATTTGTCCAATCCTGACGATGCTTGTCTGCAACTGCCTGACGAAGCAGAAGTAACTGACATTAATGATGCCTATCGTGTCGCAACCCTCAATATTGAAAGTTATGACAATAATTTGGATATTACGATATTGACATACACCATTAATATGCATATTCTGCCTTTCACTGACGCAACAATCAACAAAATATATGTTGAAGATGAAGAAATCCTCGTTACCGACACTAACCAATATACAGTTATCTTGCCGGTTGGTACACGTGAATATCCTGCTATCGATATGATTGATTGCGAAATGAACGAGCCTACATCGTCATTCACTGTTTCCCGTCTTGATGATGAACAATTTGATTACAACGCATTGTTCCTTATCACCTGTACGGCTCAAAGCGGAAATACGAAGAGCTATTATCTCAACTTTATCGTTGCCAAAGACTCTAATGCTGACCTTCAGGATTTAGTTCTCGTTGACGGCAATGGTAATGAGATAACTGAGAATGTAAGTCTCTCGCCTGCATTTGAATCAGACGTGACTGAATATAGTATAGAACTGCCCCGTGGCACGGAAGCGGCTCCCGATTTCAGCCATTCAGTACTTGCAAGCCTGTATGCTGCAATGACTATTGACAAGGCTATGACAACTGCCACCAACGGTGTGGTAACAATAACTGTTACTGCCGAAAACGGCGATACAAAAAAATATGTATTCAGTCTCACTGTTGAGGTTTCCAACACGGCTCTGCTCTCTGATATTATCCTTGATATAGATTTGGATGGCAACATGACACAACAGTCGGTTGACAACTTCGATTCGCGTAACTTCAATTATACCCAGGATTTGCAGTACGGCATAAGTCACAATTATCAGGTTACAATAATTCCTGTTCCTGCCGATAATGCAACTTATACTATCGAGCGAGGTGCGTCACTGACCGACCCGACATATATCGTTGTAACAGCAGAAGACGGGCTGACACAAAATACTTATAGTATAGTGTTCACTCTCCAACGTTCAACCAATGCCGTGCCGCAAATGCTATATCTCGATGGTGTGTCCATGACATCAAAGCAACTCTATCTTGACGGCATGTTTGTAACTCTTGACACTATATTTGAAGCCGACAACTACGAATATCTTGTTACTCTGCCTGCCGGAACAACATCTTTGCCGGAGGTTACTGCTCTTGCCGCTGATACACAACAGGTAATCACCATATCTACTACCGGTATGACAACTCAGGTAACTGTTGTTGCCGGCGCCGGCAAACCAACCAATGAATACCTTGTTGAATTTGAAGTTGCCAAGTATGACATTAATACACTTGAAGACCTCAGCATCTACGGCAAGACGATAGACGGTTTCCGCAGAGACTCCAACTATTATGTAATCCAATATCCTGCCGAGACTCCGATAGAAAATATCTTCACCACTTCGGATGTGGCTTGGGTATTGACCGATCCCGAAACATCTTCGGCTGCCGTCTCGCAATCTGACGCAATGACCTGGCTTGTCACGGTAACGGCTGAAAACGGCGCACAGAACGTATATGTCATTGTAGCCGAAATCAAGTTGCCGGATAATGCATTGCTTGATAACCTGCTCATAGATGGTATTACGATCAATGACTTCGACCCGCTTGTGTTCGACTATATCTATTATCTCTATGTAGGTCAGCCGATGCCGGAAATTGAGGGTATCCCGCAAGACAGCGATGCAGTAGTTACGGTCAACCTCGGAACTGTAGGTGAATATACCTATATCAAAGTCATTGCCGCTGATAACAATACGGAAGTTGTATATCGGGTATTGGTAACTCTCTCGCCTATTGATTTGTCATCTGATGCAACAGATGAAGATGTCTGCATCCGTCATATCGGCAACGGCACTTACAAAGCATCGGCTGCAAAACGTAATGTCCAGTTGGCTGTATATGATGTTTCAGGTCAATTGCTCCACTTCGTGAGCGTACCCGTCATAGAGGCAAACGAAGACCTTTGCGAGAGCGAAACGGGTGTTGAAATACAACTTGAGAACAATACTCCGTATCTCTATCTGTTCGTCAACAACCTCAAACGCAAAGTTACCAGAGGCAAGATAATGTATATCAAATAAAGTGTAGCAACGAAAATATTAATTTATCTGCAATCTCTGCCATCTTGTCAGTATTGTTCAAGATGGCAGAGATTTTGTTGTATATAGCGTAAAAATTATTATTATCATGGAAGGAAATAAAGAACAACAAGAAAACCCTGTAGAGCAATTGCAAGATGAGTTGCTCGAACAAAAGCCGGAGCAAACCGAAGAAACACCTGTAACTGATGAGGCTGTAGAAGCAGAAAAACGTATTGCGGAATTAGAATCGCAAGTGGCTGATTTGCAAGATAAAAACCTGCGTATGATGGCAGAGTTTGACAATTATCGCCGGCGTACAAGCAAAGAAAAACTTGAACTTAAGGACAATACGCAAAATGAAATGCTTTGCGAATTTCTACCTCTTGTTGACGATTTCGATCGCGCAATGGCGGCTATGGAATCGGCTCAAGATATTGAGGCTTTGCGTGAAGGAATGCAATTGATATATGACAAGGTGGCAGGATACTTGGACAAATATGGAGTAAAACTTATTGATACCAAAGACCAACCTTTTGATGTCGAGCAACACGAGGCAATAGCCATGATACCTGCTCCTTCAGAAGAACAAAAAGGCAAAGTTATCGACTGTGTCAAAAAAGGCTATACCCGCAACGACAAAGTCCTACGCCATGCTCAAGTAGCAGTAGGTCAATGAAAAAAGCAAAATAAATTCGTCCTGAAACTAACGACACTCTGCTAACGACTAATAAACATCAACAACAATGGCAAACAAAAGAGACTATTATGAAGTTCTTGAGGTGGCAAAGACGGCTACCTCGGAAGAAATAAAGAAGGCTTACCGCAAAAAAGCTATACAATATCACCCTGATAAAAATCCCGGAAATAAGGAAGCTGAAGAGAAATTCAAGGAAGCAGCTGAAGCCTACGATGTTTTGAGCGACCCCAAGAAACGTCAAATATATGATCAATATGGTTTTGATGGAATGCAAGGTATGGGAGGCTTTTCCGGCGCATCAGGTATGGACTTGAGTGACCTTATCTCACATGTCGCAGATTTGTTCGGTGCAGATTTGTTCGGCGATGGCGGTGGCTCATTCTTCTCCAATTTCGGAGGGCGTGGAGGCAGACGCCCCGTGAGACGAGGCTCTGATATGCGCATCAGAGTCAAACTGACTCTCAATGAAATACTTACCGGAACGGAAAAGAAAATCAAGATAAAGAAATATGTACCCTGCGAGCATTGTCATGGTACGGGAGCTGAAGGCAACTCACAATCCGAGTCCTGTCCTACATGTCATGGCTCAGGCTATGTTGTTCGTACACAACGCACTATTTTAGGTCAAATGCAGACACAGTCGCCATGTCCCGATTGCCATGGTGAGGGAATGATTATCAAAAATAAGTGTTCAATTTGCCATGGTGAAGGTGTGGTCAAAGGCGAGGAAATTGTTACACTCAATATCCCTGCCGGTGTTGCTGACGGTATGCAATTGCAAATGACCGGCAAAGGCAATGCCGCTCCGCATGGCGGTATAAGCGGTGACTTACTCATAGTGATTGAAGAGGAGGAACATCCTGATTTTATTCGCGATGGTCGCGATTTGATACATAACCTCTTACTCTCTGTCCCTACAGCCACATTAGGCGGCGATGTCGAAATCCCGACTCTGACAGGTAAGGTAACCGTTAAAATCCCCGCAGGCACACAGCCCGGTAAGGTACTCCGACTACGTGGCAAAGGTCTGCCGGAATTGCACGGCTATGGTACAGGTGACCTGCTGGTTAATGTGAGTGTCTATATTCCAGAACATCTGAACCGCGAAGAACGTAAACTAATGGAACAGTTGCGCGATGCCGAGGGTACGCAACCAACCGAAAGCAGCAAGAAAAGTATCTTCCAAAACTTCCGCAATTTGTTTAGTTGAGATGTTAGCGGGTAATCTGCTAAAATTGTGTCCCTCCGCAGTTCGGTTTTTCTTCTGCCGGATTCTATCCGGCATCAAATCCATCACCGCTAAAACTTCGGAACCTTATCGTGGTCGGCAACCTGCATAACCGCCAATATGCCCTACTGCGGTAGAAACGCATGTCTTACATTTGGTTGGAAAGTTCTTCCCATGTAAACATCTTGTCGTTGAGGGTGTTCATGGTTTGCTGATAGCGTTGGGCTAATTGAGCATCGGCGGCTCCCTGCGGTGTCGCCATTTCGCCTTCCATCTGTTTGAGTTGCTGTTCGAGTTCGGCAATCTCGTTTTCTATGTCGGCAATCTGTTTTTCCAATTTGCGTTGCAGGCTGTTGCGTTGTTTGTTGGCAAGAAATTCCTGCTTGGAAGCCGAATGATGACCGCTGACTCCCGATTTTTGCCTGCTTTGAGAAACGGCAGGCGGTATTGTCTCTGTACGTGCAGACTCGCCGCTATCGGTTGAAAGTGCAGACCTGTATGATGCAGCATTGTCCTCTAAATAGTCGTAAATGCTTCCGATATGCTCTCTCATGCGTTGATGCCCGAAAACGTATATTTTGTCCACTAATCCGTCAAGAAAATAGCGGTCGTGGCTGACGATTATGAGTGTACCGTCGAATTTGAGCAATGCTTCTTTGAGTATATCTTTGGACTGCATGTCGAGATGGTTGGTCGGCTCATCGAGGATAAGCAGGTTGACAGGTTCAAGAAGCAGCCGTATCATGGCAAGGCGACTTCTTTCCCCGCCGGACAGTACTTTGACCTTTTTGTCTGACGCTTCTCCTCCGAACATAAATGCTCCGAGCAGGTCACGTATCTTGGTGCGGATATCGCCTGTCGCCACGTTGTCAATAGTCTGGAATACAGTCAGATTCTCGTCTAACAGCGAGGCTTGGTTTTGTGCGAAATAGCCTATCTTGACATTATGACCGATGCGAATGGATCCTTCGTGCTCAAGTTGTCCCATAATGCACTTGACAAAGGTGGTTTTTCCCTCTCCGTTGCGTCCGACGAATGCAACTTTCTCGCCCCGTTTGAGCGTGAAATTGACGTGTTCGAATACAATATGGTTACCAAATGATTTGCCTACGTCATCCGCCATAACGGGATAGTCACCTGAACGCGGAGCCGGCGGAAAACGGAGTCTCAACCGCGAGGTGTCTTCCCTGTCTATTTCAAGCCGTTCAAGTTTTTCCAATTGCTTGATGCGGCTTTGCACCTGTACCGCTTTGGTGGCTTTATATCTGAACCGTTCGATAAAATCCTCGGTTTCCTGAATCATTTTTTGTTGGTTCTCGTATGCGCGGATTTGTTGTTCACGCCGCTCCTTACGCAGTTCAACATAATGGGAGTAGTTGACGTTGTAGTCGTAAATATGCCCTAATGAAATCTCTATTGTGCGATTGGTTACATTGTCCAAGACTGCGCGGTCATGGCTAACAAGTAAAACAGCACTGCGTGAGTTGGCAAGAAAATGTTCGAACCACTGAATTGATTCTATGTCAAGGTGGTTAGTCGGCTCATCAAGAAGTAGCAGGTCGGGCTGTTGCAACAGTATCTTTGCCAATTCAATACGCATACGCCAACCGCCGGAAAACTCGCTGCAAGGGCGACTGAAATCACTTCGTTCAAAACCTAAACCGATAAGTGTCTTTTCTATCTCACCGTCTATATTTCGCGAGTCGAAAGTTGAAAGTTGGATATTAAGAATTGAAAGTTGGTCAGCTAATTCGTGATAATCCTGCGATTCATAGTCTGTTCTTGTTGACAGTTGCGTTTGTATGCGGTCGATTCTCCGTTGAATGTCGTTTATGTGTGCAAAGGCTTTGCGTGCTTCCTCAATAACGTTGGTATCATTTGTATGAATCATCTGTTGCGGAAGATAGCCGATGGTTATGTCGTTGCTCATGGCTATTGAACCGGATGTAAGCGGTTGCAGTCGGGCAATGACTTTAAGCAGCGTGGATTTGCCTGCACCGTTCTTTCCTACAAGGGCTATCTTATCCCGTCGGTTAACAAGAAAAGAAATATCATCCAAGACGGGACGAGAGCTGAATTCAACAGTTATATGATTGAGTGATAACATTATTAATGATTTGTTCACGACTTTTTCTCTCCTCTGTCAACCGCCCTCCAAAGAATCCAAGTCAGGCAGAAACATAATGAGAAATCAACACTTACAAGCAGCCACATGTTCCAGTTTCTGCCCAAGATGCCGAGTCCTATAAAGAGTATTGACACACACAGCAACACACATGTTGTCTGCAAATGGGTTAATCCTGCTTTAAGCAGCAGATGATGGATGTGGTTGCGGTCGGGAGAGAATGGTGACTGGTGGTGTTTTATTCTGGTACCCATGACCCGTAACGTGTCGAACAACGGGATGGATAGTACACATATCGATACCGCAGGAGCTGCCGACATTTCGTATTGTTCCGGCACTTGGTGATAGGAATTGAGTTCGCAGAATGTGAACACAAAAGCTGTAATCATATAGCCCAACAGCAACGAGCCGGAATCGCCCATAAAGATTTTGCGTTTGGAGCCGCCGAACACATTATATATAAAAAATACCGCCAGCGACCCTACAAGACAATAAGCTAATATCGCCCAGTGTATGTAGCCGGTCAGATGGAAATATATCCCGAAAAACAGGCAGAACAACATTCCTAAACCTGAAGCCAAACCATCAACGCCATCAATAAGGTTTAGCGCATTGATTATAACGATAAGGATAAAGAACGAAAGACAGTAACTCAACCAAAGCGGTATCTCGTTAATACCGCAAAAGCCGCAGAGACTGCTTATTCTAACATCTGCAAAACCTATAAGGGCGATGCCGGCGAGCAATTCGCCGAGAATCTTTTGCACCGGAGTGATGTCAAGAATATCGTCAACAAAACCCACCAACACGATGATAAAGATGCCTATGAAGATAAACTGTGAGTGTTCTATGCTGTCGAATTCAAACAGCAGATAGGACAGAGCAAAACTGACAAGTATGTCTATACCGCCGATGTTCGGTATCTCGCCTACATGCGAGGTCCGCTTGTTGGGCTTTACCACCAAGCCGCGTGAACGGGCAATCTTGATAACCAAAGGCATACAAACAGCACCGATTATCATCGACAGCAGTCCTAAAAGATATGGTTGAGAGTAAAGAAAATCAGTCATAATTCTGTTAATAGCAAGCAGAGAGAGGAAAGTCGAAAGGCGAATTTCGCTTGTGTTTGGACTTTTGGGCTGCAAAGTTAGTTATTTTTTTTGAAATATACGTAATAAGTTATAAAAAAGTATTAATTTTGCAGCGCAAATGAAAATGCTTATTGAATAAAATTCAAAATATAATATGTCTGTTCATGTTGAAAATGCAAAAAAGGTCACTGTTCAGACCTTCCGTCAGATGAAGCAATCGGGAGAAAAAATCTCCATGCTTACAGCCTATGATTACACTCTTGCAAGGCTTGTTGATGCTGCCGGCATAGATTCTGTACTTATCGGTGACTCTGCTTCAAATGTAGTGTGCGGCAACGACTTCACCCTTCCTATCTCTCTTGACGAGATGATATTCCTCACTCGCGGGGTTGTTAAAGCATGTCACCATGCACTCGTTGTAATGGATATGCCTTTCGGCTCATATCAGATTTCTGAGGAAGATGGTGTACGCAATGCTGTCAGGGCAATGAAGGAAACCGGCTGCGATGCCTTAAAGATTGAGGGGGGTAGAGAATGGATTGATACCATCGCTCATATCATAAAAGCCGGCATACCCGTAATTGGGCATCTCGGTCTTACTCCACAGAGTGTCAACATGTTCGGAGGCTACGGACTCAGAGCCAAAGAGGAAGCAGAAGCACAAAAACTTATTGAGGATGCTCTGTTGCTCGAGCAGGCAGGATGTTTCTCTATAGTCCTCGAAAAGATACCTGCCAAACTTGCAACAAGAGTGGCTGCCGAAGTAAAAGTACCGATAATAGGAATAGGGGCAGGAAACGGTGTTGACGGGCAGGTTCTCGTTTTGCAGGATATGCTCGGACTGAATCAAGGCTTCAAACCTAAGTTCCTTCGTCATTTTGCATGCCTTGCAGAGCCTGTGACTAATGCTGTCGAAGCTTATATCGCTGCGGTCAAAGACAATTCCTTTCCCAACGAAAACGAACAGTACTGATATTCAGGCAGATCGCTGTAGGTGCAAATCGTAGCTACAAGACGACAGAAGAAAATATAGGCAGGACGCTTTTTCAAGATAATTTCTTGTCGTCCTGCTTTTTTTTGTGTAAAATTTGTGTATTTGTTTTTTTTGTTGTACTTTTGTAGCCGAAAACATCTTAACTTTATTTAATAGACCATGAAGAAGACAATATTCTTGTTATTTTTTCTTGTGTGTTGTACCTCTTTGTTCGCTGAAATGACAGTTACCGGTGTCGTTACAGCGGCTGATGACCCAAATCCTATTATTGGAGCCAATGTCATGGTAAAGGGTTCAACAATTGGTACAATAACTGATTTTGACGGTAATTTCTCTATTCCCGCAAACAATGGTGATATTCTCCAAATCTCGTATATGGGATATAAGTCTGCGGAGATAACCATCGCTAATTCCGGTCCTCTGAACGTAGTTCTCCAACCTGACAATGTAATGTTAGAGGAGGTTGTGGCTATCGGTTATGGTACGATGAAACGTTCTGACGTGACCGGTGCAATAACTTCTGTCAAGGCGGAGGAGTTGGCAAAGGCTCCTGTTGCCGGTCTTGACCAAGCCCTACAGGGTCGTGCTGCCGGTGTTACTGTTACCACCGGTTCCGGTCAGCCGGGCGAAACAGCCACTATTCGTATTCGTGGTATAGGTTCGGCTATGGGCGGCAACGAACCGCTGTATGTCGTTGATGGTGTAATAACCTCCGATATTAAGTTCCTCGCGCCGAGCGATATTGCTTCGATGGAAATTCTGAAAGATGCCTCCGCCGCTGCTATCTATGGTTCGCGTGGTGCCAATGGCGTCATACTTATTACCACAAAAATGGGTAGCGAAGGTAAGGTCAATATATCGTTTGATGCTTATTGGGGTATTCAGAACAGGTGGAAGAAATTGGATTTGATGACTTCGCGCGACCAAGCCTTTACGGAATTGCGTATCGGTGCAATGCGTAATGGTGCCGAAGAGTTGGCGTATTATGTTAACAACGGTTTTGATAAATGGTTGCGCGATTTTAAGTTAGGTTCATCACCTTTCTATCCGTCAAATTTTGATTATGCAAGCCAAGAAACAGATTGGCAGGACGAAGTGTTCAAATCGAATGCTTTTATGCATAACTACAATCTCTCAATTGATGGTGGCAACGACAAAGGTCATTACGCACTTTCTTCATCCTATTTTTCGCAAGACGGTACAATCATAGGCAGTAATTACAATCGTTTCACATTGCGTTTGAATACTGATTATGAAGTTCGCAAATGGTTGAAGGTAGGAGAGCATTTTTCTCTGATGACAAGCAATAGTCGTTGGGCTATGAACAACTCTTCTTCCGCCGGTGCATCTGTCTTATCTGCTGCAATGGCAATGGGACAATGGGATCCTGTTTATTATCCCGAAGGTTCGGTTAATAAGAAAGGTGAAGATCTTTCCGGAAATTATTCTGCCGGCTCTAATTTCAAAAATGTAACCAACCCGTATCAGATGGTTTATAATTCAGAACCCCTCGATAAAACTGAACGTGTAGTGGGAGATATATTTGTAGAAATTAAACCTATAGAAGGTCTGACATGGAAAACATCAATGTCGGTTGATTATTCCTTGACTCGTGCTAAATCATTTGCTTATCCAAATACTTACACTTCTTACAATTACTCGGAAGATAATTTTCTTTCGTCATCGATGGGACGTTATTGCACTATGTTGGAGGAAACGACCCTGACTTATGCTAAGCAGATTGATAAACATAATTTCTCCGTTATGTTGGGTCAAACATGGTCAGAATATAATTACTATACCATAGGTGGTTCGGGTGCCAATATCTTAAATCCCGATCCAAACCATTGGTATCTGTCAAATACCACTGAAGATAATCTGCGTTCAGATGAGGTAGGTCGTGTGCGTCGTTTGTCATTCCTTGGTCGTGCGTTCTACAGTTACGACAGCCGATATATGATTACGGCTAATTTCCGTGCAGATGCCTCAAGTAAGTTTACTAAAAATCCGTGGGGCTTTTTCCCGTCATTGGCTCTTGCATGGCGATTGTCAGAGGAACCTTTCTTGCGTGATTTGAACCTTTTGTGGCTTGATAATATCAAAATACGAGCCGGTTATGGTCGCGTAGGTAATGATGGCGTATCTTCAAGTGCGTTTGTAGCTACTATGGGATCGGGTGATAAAGTATTTTACGGTTATCCGCTTGGATTACAACAATCAGATGCCGCCTTTGGTGCTACTGTATTAACGCAGGTTGACAAGAATGGTAAGTGGGAAACTAACGAACAATGGGATGCCGGTATAGATTTTAGTTTCTGGAACGGCAAGTTGAGCGGTTCAATCGACTATTTCCAACGCAATACGCTTGATGCCCTGTTAAACGTTAATGCACCGGCACATGTGGGTAACAGATATAGTTTGGTTCGTAATGTGGGTAATATAAGAAACGAAGGTTTTGAACTTACTCTCAATCACGATAATAAGGTCGGAAAAGTACATTATAATATAGGCGGTAATATCTCGTTTTTGCACAATGAACTGACAGCTCTCAATGGTGGCAGTCCGTTGTGGGGCGATAGAACAAAGACCGACATTGGCATGCCGCTTAATGCTTTCTGGGGATATGAGTATGAAGGTATTTATCAAACCGATGAAGAGGCTTTAGAACATCTGAATTCTTATACTGCAACAACAATTGGTGTTCATGCCGGTGATGCTCGTTATAAAGACCAAAATGGTGATGGAAAGATAGATGACGATGATGCCGTTTATATCGGTTCTTCGTTTCCTAAACTAACTTATGGTATCACCCTTGGTGCTGATTTCTATGGCATTGATGTGCAACTGTTTTTTCAAGGTGTAGCAGGTAACCAAATATATAACGCCTTGCGTGAACGCCTTGAAGGTGATGGCTCGTCAAATGCTTTGGCTACATATATGAAGGACAATGTATGGGTCGGATATTCAGATATAATACAAAATGCAATGTTACTTGAAGGTCTCGATTATGATAAATACGAAAGCCGCAATGGTACTATCCCAAATCCGCTTGGCTCACCAACTAATACATCCAACTCGACACGTTTCCTTGAAAGCGGTGCTTACCTGCGACTGAAAAATGTCCAAATAGGTTACACACTACCTACAAAAGTAACCAATAAGTTCCATTGCTCACGTATGCGTTTCTACGTTACTGCGTCTAATCTCTTCACTATTACCAAATATTCAGGCTATGACCCTGAAGTAGGTGGTGGTGTCGATTATGGTAACTATCCTCAAAGCCGTACTTTCACTTTTGGACTGAATGCGAATTTTTAGTAGAAAGTAGTTAGTAGAAAGTAAAAAGATTTTAGTAGAAAGTAGAAAGAAGAAAGTAGTTAGTAGAAAGTAAAAAGTAGAATGACTAATTAGTATTTTATAAATAAAACGCTATATGAAAACAAAAAATATATTAAGAGTTATTATTCTTTGCTTATCGTTGGTTACAATGGTGAGTTGCAAAGATTATCTGACAGAAATAGAACCGAATACCACATTGATTGAAGATTACTATATCTCTTCAGCAACAGCTGAACAAAATGTTACTGCATGTTATGTACCTCTGATGTGGGAATATAACAGCACATATTTCTCGGAGTGGTTTATAGGTGACGTTGTTAGCGACGATGCTCTTAAAGGCGGAGGCTCAACTACCGATATGGGAGCCGCTTATGATCTGGAAAATTGGCGAACAACATCTAACAATACTTTATTGCTTGATTTCTATCGCGCACAGTACCAAGGTATTGCTCGTTGCAACCTTGCACTTAAATATATTTCAGAATTAGAGATAGGTCTTGATGCCGATTTTACTGAATCGTATAAAAATCGTCTGCTCGGTGAAGCATATTATCTGCGTGCGTACTATTATTTCAGACTTGTGCGTGTCTTTGCAGGAGTACCGCTTTCGCTCGATGTGATTGATAGTTCTGATAAATGGGCTATTGAGCGCAGCAGTACGGCGGGTGTTTTTGACCAAATATTGAATGATTTGACTTTGGCAAATGATTATTTGTGGGTAAAAAGCAAATATGCCGATGCCGATTTGGGACGTGCAACCAAAGGTGCAGCTCAAGCCATGTTACTGAAAGTCAATCTGTATATGGCTTCTCCGTATTGGCAGACTTATTCGTTAAGTAAGACATCATTTCAGTGTTATGCCGATGCCAAAGCATGGGGCGATAGTATTATAGCCTCAGGTGAATATAGTCTCTGTCCTGATTATGAGGATAATTTTACTCTTGTAGGAGAGAACGGGCAGGAGAGTGTGTTTGAAATTCAATATGCCGAAGTGCCATGGGGAGATTACGGCGAAGGCTTTGGCTTTACAGCAGGTTCGTTCACTCAAATTCTCATGCGCTCACGTTCTTCCAAAATAGGTGGAGGTTGGGGGTTTGATCATCCAACTCAAAATCTATACGATGAATTTGAAGCCGGTGACCCCCGTCGTGATGTTGCAATCCTTATACCTGATGATAACTTGATAGAAACACCCGCTGTTGAATATTATCTCGGCAATAAGATGCTCAATAATAAATACGGTATGTATCGTGATTCTACGTATGCGGGTGCAGGATTCGGTCAGTGGGGAATACACGCAAGCCGTGGTCCGCTTAACAATAAGCAGATTCGCTACGCTGATGTCTTGCTAATGCACGCAGAGGCTGCTCTTGCCCTTGGCAATGAGGCTGCTGCAAAAGCGGATATTAATCAGGTTCGTAATCGTGCAGGACTCGGTGATGTAGGGTCATATACCATCAATGTGAATGGTCAAACGATTACTCCTACAACCGAGCAGGCTCTTCGACATGAACGCCGTATGGAACTTGCTATGGAAGGACATAGATGGTTTGACCTTGTACGTTGGCAAGGTGTTGACGGACAAGGACTGAAAGCTCACATGGATGCTTATAATTCACAAGAAGATAAATTAGTAAAAGACCATGTTCAAGAATTTGTGGCAGGCAAACACGAGATATTTCCCTTACCATACGATGAGATATTGCTCAATCCTGCTAAAATGGATCAAAATCCCGGCTATTAATGTTGTAATAACATACATTAATTCTTTTTTATTAACTAAACATTTTTTTAATCATGAAAACAAACAAATTTTTCGCTATTGCTCTTGCAGCAATAACAATGGTAAGCCTAAATGCTTGCAAAGACCATTCCGGTACTGAAGATCCTGAAACCGGCGGAAACACCGGTGGCGGAGATACCAAAACCGAGTACTCAATTGATCAAGTTAAGACTGCTTATTCTGTAGTAGAAGGCGAGACAGTACAACTCGAATTTGTTGTAACTCCCGAGACAACAGATTTAGAATTTGTTTCAAGTGATCCTACTATTGCTACTGTTGATGCAGCCGGTCTTGTTACCGGTGTTGCAGAAGGTACAACACGTGTTACTTTGACCGTTGGCGAACAATCTGCTCGTTGGGCCATCACTGTAACAAAGAAAGCCGATGATAATCAAGGCGGTAGTGCAGGCGAGTATTCTGCAGTTTATCCTATAATAATGGATGCTACAACGTCTGAGAAATTGGAAAGCGTTATCAAAATTGATATGCGTCCGGATGATGTTAATAAGTTCTTGTATGTTTGGGATGGAACATATACAGGTGCAGAATCATCAGGCCAAAACTTCTATAAAACAGGTGTAGGTGATTACACAAGTCTGCAAGTTGGCGGAGCAGGATGGGCTGGTTGCGGCTATTTCCTGAATTCCGAGTATCATCAGCAACTCAAGGATTTGGCAACTGTTATTGCTGCTAACCCAAATGATTACTTCCTGCACATCGCTATTAAGTCGGCTGACCAAGCAAGCCACTGCTTCTATTTCTTTGGTTTGGAATCAACGAAATTCGTTCTCGGCTCAAGCGTAGTTTATGATGGTCCTATCTATGCTGACTTCACACGTGATGGCTCATGGGCTGAATTTGATATTCCTATGGCTAATTATGCTTCTGCATTAGCCGGTTTCACACCTACAGGTGATGGCACAAACGTATTTGTTGCACTTTCTGAAGGTGTTCAAGGAGCATTGCTCAACCTTGATGCTGTATTCTTCTATAAGAAATAATTTATAAGTTACTCATAGAGGCTTGGCTGCCTCTATGAGTCCAAATTTTTATCATTCAATAATGAAAACGAAAATTGTTTTTCTATTTGCTTTACCTTTGTTATTGATGAGTTGCGACACTGACAAGTCCAATAACGAGAATAAAGAAACAACGACAACAGTTACTATGCTTACATTGTCGGATGCTCAACTCACGTTGAAAATCGGAGATTATGGTGTGTTGGACTATACGGTTCAGCCTGCAAATGCAACAGTTGAGTGGACAAGTTCCGACCCTGAAGTTGCAACTGTCAACGATGGTATTGTACATGCTTTGGCGATGGGATATACTGAAATTAAGGCAAAAGCAGACAATAAAACGGCAATATGTGATGTCTATGTGACAGATGCCGGCGGAGGCACTCTGGCTCTCAATTCGTATGTTGTAGAGATGCAAAAAGGCGGTACATATCAGTTGGAATGTACTAATACTTATGCTCTCCCTTTAACTTGGCGAAGTACAAACCCCGATATAATATCTGTCGATGATAATGGTCTGCTTACTGCACAAGCAGCGGGTGAAGCGGAAATTTGGGTTGCAGCCGGTTCCGACAGCCTGCGTGCCGTAGCATACGTTAAGCATCAGTGGGGCGAGTATAAACTTGTATGGTCAGATGAATTTGAAGGCAATGCGCTTGATGAGAATAATTGGAATATTGAAACAAACATTCACGTTAACAACGAATTGCAACAATATACCGAGCGTGAGCAGAACCTGCGTGTAAGTAACGGAAATCTTGAGATAGAGGCTCGCAAAGAAACGTATAATAATTATGAATATACTTCCGGTCGTATCAACTCAAGAAACAAGCAACAGTGGACCTATGGTAAGATGGAAGCACGTATCAAATGGCCTGCGGGGCGTGGTACATGGCCCGCTTTTTGGATGCTTGGAACGAAAAATACATGGCCTAAATGCGGTGAGATTGACATAGTGGAGTATTTAGGAAGTCAGCCTACGCGAGCATCTTTCGCTGTGCATACTTATCAGAAAAATGGTAATGGCAAGCCTGCCGGCAATTGGTCGTCAGTACATTTCTTCGACTATAATCTCTATGAAGATTACCATATTTACGGAGTGGAGTGGCTTAAAGAAGAAGAACAAGGCTGCGATAAGATTATCTTTACCGTTGACGGTGTCGAATATGCCTCGGTAACAGAAGATATTGCCCATATTAATGAAATCAACTATTGGCCTTTTCAAAACGACAATTATATAATACTCAATCTTGCTATAGGTGGTAACCTTGGAGGCACAGTAGATACTTCGATATTCAACAAAGATGTTATCATGTATGTCGATTGGGTAAGAGTATATCAACGAGAAGAATTATAAAAACAGTCAAATGAAAAAGATATTTTCAATAGTAATCATATCTGTTATATCGTTGTCTTTTGCGGCATGCGAGGGAAATAGCGGTACTGACGAACCTGATTCAAACACCACAAAAGACGTAAAGACTGTTACGCAGATGCATAAGAGTCAGAAGCGCGGTGTGTCGTTCTCTTTCGGAATGTTAGAGGATGCGGCACTTATGTCGCCAATGATTTCATGGCAATATAATTGGGGACCGAGTATGGGTGTTGCTGCTGTTGCTGAATGGTTCGATGAAGATAGTGTTATGTTTTGTCCCATGGCATGGAATAATAATTTCAATGCCGACAAGATACGTGAGTGGGTCAAAGCACATCCGCAAACTAAATATCTGCTTGGCTTCAACGAACCTAATCTGACCGACCAATGCAATATGGTGCCTAAAGAGGCTGCTAAATATTGGCCTTCTGTAGTCGCTCTTGCAAAAGAACTGAACTTGAAATTAGTATCGCCTGCCATGAACTATGGTACCTTGACAGGTTATTCTGATCCTATCAAATGGTTGGATGAGTTCTTTGCTTGTGATGGTTGCTCGTTAGATGATATTGATGCCATAGCCATTCATTGTTATATGGGGTCTCCGTCTGCTGTTAAAGGGTATGTTGAGCGTTTTACAAAGTATGGCAAACCTATATGGATGACAGAATTTTGCGGCTGGGAATCATCAATTTCATCGGTCGAAACGCAGAAACGCTATATGTGCGATGTGGTAAACTATTTTGAACAAAGCGATGACATCGAGCGTTATGCTTGGTTCATACCGCGTGCAGGTATGCAAACCGATGCCTACCCGTATATGCAATTGCTTACTAAAACCGGCGAGATAAAACTGACCGAATTAGGTGAGATATATGGTGCGTTGTCAACATTTGACAAGTCGGCATGGTTCGATGCAACACGTAAAATTGAACCTAACAACTATATTGCTATAGGTAGCACTGCAACTAATATACGTCACACAACTGATAGTCAGGGTAAATGGATGATAGCCTCATTCCCTGCTAATAATTATATTGACTACCAAATTGGTGCAAAACAAAATCTTACTACTCTCAATGTGAGATATGCTTCATACGTTGATACTCAAGTTATCTTGTTTATTGATGGAAAAGAAATCAAGCAGGTCAAATTTGAGAAGACAGGTAGCGGCTCCGCATGGAATACTCTGCAAGTAGAATTACCTATAGATGCCGGTTATCATACTATACGCTTTGATATGCTTGCCGGTAGCATGGACATGGGACAATTTTGGTTTGAATAAAATTATTGTATAGTGAAAAGATATTACACCACATTATTTGTTATTGCTTTGTGTGCTTCATGTTTTGCCCAAGTTACGATAGATGATTTTGAGTCGGGCAATCGTGGTTGGACGACCGTTACGGGTATGGGATATAACGATGTGCGTACTAATGAGTATAAAATAGGTCTTAACCTGTCGGACTATGTGCTTTACACGCAGCATGCCGCAGGGGACGACAACTGGGCTGGGGCAATACTCAACCCTTGTGTGCATACAGGCTATAAATATCTGCATGTTTATATGTATCGCAATAATTCGAATGTCCCTAACCTTAAAGTATCTGATACGAATGCGCAGGACTTACTGCCTATAAATCAGATTGTTGCCAATCAGTGGCAAGATGTGGTATTCGATATTTCGGCATACCAAACGACAGGTATAGAATTTATTATGTTTATGGTCGACCGCGCTGATGTGTCCGATTTAGTTTGGATGCTTGTCGATGAGGTTCAGTTGAGCAACGATATTACTCCGCGAACTACTGTTGTTGGCGGCACGGACACCCCTATCGATGACAATGATGGTGAGTATCATTTAGTTTGGCGCGAGGAGTTTAACTCCTCTGCCCTTGATGCCGACATGTGGAATATAGAGGTCAATGGCGATGGTGGCGGCAACAACGAATTGCAGTACTATTGCGAAAAAGGAGTGTCGGTTCAGGATGGCAACCTCGTGCTGACCGCGACCAAAGAGAATTATTTGGGCAAGACCTGTACTTCGGGGCGCGTCAATACACTCGGTAAGGTTTATTTTACTTATGGTAAGATTGAGGCGCGAATAAAAATGCCCAACACAGCCAATGGTCTTTGGCCGGCATTTTGGATGATGGGCAACGACATAGGCTCTGTCTCGTGGCCTGCTTGTGGCGAGATAGATATAGTCGAAATGGGTAATGTGAATGGTATCAACAGCGGTACGCAAGATCGCTATTTCAACGGTGCGTACCACTGGGGTACGTATTGGAACGACCATCGCCAATATGCACGCGATATTACATATTCATATTCTGTTCAAGATGGTGAATATCACCTCTTTACCTGCATATGGACCCCCGATGCCATATCTATGTATCTCGACCTCGATAAGTACCCGTCGGTTGACCCTTATTGCGTGATGACAATACCTAAATCATCGGACAACAGTGCGCCCGGTTATTATTTCCACAAACCGAATTTTATCATATTCAACCTCGCTGTCGGGGGCGATTTTCCCTCTATTTGGAACATAAATAACGTTACCGCCTTTGCTAACGGACCGCGTTCTATGTACATTGATTATGTGCGCGTCTATCAGCGTGGTGATGCAGGCGAGACATTTGTGGAACCCGCACCTGATTATGACAATACGGCGTTAGAATCCTTAGATGCCGCTACCACTGTTTTGCGTGTAGAATACTTCGACTTACAAGGCAGAAAAATCAGTCAAGGTGCTGATGGATTTGTAGTTAAACGCATCATATATTCTGATGGAAATACAAGAGTTCAAAAAATACTACAATGAAAAACAACGTTTTATACTTATTGGCGATATTAGTTCTAATCAGTTGTAATTCAGGGCAATCCGAATGGCAATTGGTGTGGGAGGACGATTTCAACTCACCCGAGTTGAACACCGACTATTGGAATGTCGAGGATAATGCTCGTGGTGGCGGTAATGCCGAGTTGCAGTATTATTCGCCGAATAATGTAACTATCGAGCAACATCTTGAAAGTGGAGAGTCATGCCTTGTGTTGTCAGCCAAGCGCGAGGATTATCGCAATCGTCCCTGCACGTCGGCACGCCTCAATACCCAAGATAAGGTTACCGTTGAATATGGTAAGATAGAGGCACGCATTGCTTTTCCTTACACCGCCAACGGGCTGTGGCCTGCGTTCTGGATGCTCGGCAATAATTTGGCCACTAATCTGGGTGATAACGATGATATTGACACACAAATCGAACAGTTGGAGAAAGAGGGTAGAGTGGTGTGGCCCAAATGTGGCGAGATAGACATTTGCGAGATGGGACATAAAGACGGTATCACCGCCGGCACCCAAGAACGTTTTTTCAATGGTGCAGCACATTGGGGCGAGTCGTTCAACGATGGCAAATACCCTAATACAGCAGGCTTTTGTACGGCTGACTACCCCGTGCAAGGCAGTTTTCACCTCTTCACCGTTATCTGGACAGAAGACACGCTCGCTATGTATCTCGACCAAGATAAATATCCCGAGGTGCAACCCTATTTTCAACTCTCGTTGCGCGACAAGGATATTAACTGTGCCGGACATTATTTCAACCACCCGTTTTATATTGTACTCAATTTATCGGTAGGCGGATTCTTTCCTGACATGCCTGCGCCGACCAAATACCCGGAACTTATCACAGCCGATGACCCGTCATTTCAGCGTGTTACAGCCCTACCGGCTGATGGCTCCCCTGTTAAAATGTATGTTGATTATATAAGAATTTTTAAGTCGAAATAGACCCCCGAGATGCCGTTATTTCGACGAGCAGAAAAAACAATAAACAATGAAACTCAGTGTAAAAGAAAAATTAGGTTACAGTCTTGGTGATACCGCCTCCCATTTTGTGTGGGATTTGGTCGGTTTTTGGCTGTTGATTTTCTATACCGATATCTATGGCTTGACTCCTGCCCTTGCCGGTGTAATCATGTTTGTTGGTAGTATATGGGATGCAGTTATGGATCCTGTGGTAGGTATTATCTCCGACCGGACTAATACGCGTTGGGGTAAGTTTCGCCCGTATCTGTTGTTCGGCTCTGTACCCTATGCAGTGCTGGCAGTGTTAGCATTTACAACACCGGAATTCGGACTCAACGGCAAATTTGCGTATGCCTTGATTACCTGCCTTCTCTTAAGAACAGCGTATGCTTTTGTCAATCTTCCTTACAGCTCGCTCAGTGCTGTGATGACTGACGACAGCAACGAACGCGCCGGACTGAATACATACCGCTTTATCGCTGCGTATATAGGACAGTTTATTGTTACCGGTGCTGCACTGTATCTGGTTAAGTGGCTCGGTGGACTGGGTAATAACGGCGAAGTCAATCAGGCGCAAGGCTATCAATATACTGTAATACTATTCGGAATATTAAGTGTCATTTTCTTCCTTATCGCATTTGTTACAACAAAAGAACGTGTTCCGCAGCCTAAAAAGCAGGACAACAATGTTATCAAAGACTTTAAATACCTCTTCATGAACAAAGCGTGGATTGTCCTTACCTGCGTAGGAATAGTATCGTTTATCATGTTTGCTATGCAGAATGCTGCCATAGCTTATTATTTTAAGTATTATATCCACGATGCCGAAAATGTGCAGTTGTTCAATGTACTCGGAACGGTGGCTCTGATAGTGGCTCTGCCGGCGAGCAAGCCTCTTGCCAAACGTTTCGGTAACAAGATGGTGTATATCATGAGTTCTATAGTGTCAGGTCTGTTCTTTGCCCTGATATTTGTGGCAGGCGATAATCTGCCTCTTGTCTATACTTTTAATATACTTGCCAAAATGGCTTATGCTCCCGCCGTTCCGCTGCTGTGGACTATGCTCGCCGATGTGGCTGATTTTGGAGAATGGAAGTTCAACCGTCGTACCACGGGCTTGTGCTTCTCTGCATCTGTCTTGGCGCAGAAGTTAGGCTGGGCTATAGGTGCCGCTGCCGCAGGGTGGATCCTTTCGGCTACTCATTTTGTTGCCAATGCTGAGATACAAGCAGACTCTGCTATGATGGGTATCAGACTTTTAGTCAGTGTTATACCCGGGGTACTTTATGCCTCGTGTGCATTGGTGATGATGTTCTATAATCTCGACACTGCCACTATGTCGCAGATGAAACAGGAACTCGCCCAACGCCGCTGCGCAGAACAATAAGCAAACAAAATAGTTATGTCTCTTATGTGAGGATTCTATCCTCACCTCAAACCCCTTTGTTATGAATGTAGGTAAATCAGAATTAATACCGAATAAAAAACAGGTTAGTGGTGAATTTGTCAGTATCAATGACGAACGTTTTTATATCATACACAACTACGACTTGATGCAGCCGTTTTTTATCTCATTGGCTAACGACTCTGACCTATGGATGTATCTGTCGAGTACCGGTGGACTAACAGCAGGCAGAAGGTCGCCTGACAATGCCCTTTTCCCCTACTATACAGATGATAAGATTACCACGCAGTATGAACAGACCGGTCCTAAAACCATCATCCGTGCAAAGTGTAAAGACGAGACTTATCTCTGGGAACCGTTTTCTAATCGTTGCGCCAATCTGTATAATATAAATCGCGATATAGCCAAATCTACTATTGGCAATAAAATTATTTTCTTCGAAACCAACCATGATTTAGGGCTTCGCTTTTCCTATCTCTGGTGTGCCTCCGACCGGTTCGGATGGATACGACGTGCATCAATTGAAAATCTCGGAGGGTGTGAGGTCGAAATTGAAGTCCTTGACGGGCTGCAAAATATCCTGCCTGCCGGTACTAATAGAATAACACAAAATGTCTATTCCACTCTTGTTGATGCATATAAACGCACTGAATTAGTTGAAGGCTCATCACTCATACTCTTCCGTATGGAGGCTATTATGGTGGATAAAGCCGAACCGAGTGAGTCGCTTAAATGCAATACCGTTTTAACGGTAGGACTGCCTGATGCCGAATTTCTTACGTCAAGTCGTCACTTGGATTTATACCGCCGTGGCGAGCCTGTTGATGCAGAACCTGAATCCAAAGGTGTCAGTGGTGCATGCTTCGCCCTTGCTGTTTTCCCACTTGAAGCAGATGCCTCTAAAGTATGGTATCAAGTGGCTGATTTGGAGCAAGATGCCGTACAAGTGTGTGATACCCTCGCCTTTGCGGAAAAACCTGATGCCGCAGAGCAATTGGAACAGGCCATGAAAGATGCAACGGATGCTCTCTTTGATATTGTCCGGCAGAATGATGGTGTACAGTTTACCGGCGATGAGTATAATGACGCGCGACATTTCGCTAATACTCTTTTCAATACCATGCGCGGCGGCTATTATTTAGACGATTACAATATCGAAATGGATGCCTTCGCCAAACACGTAAAGCATTTCAACAAATCTGTATATCAACACCATAAAGACTTTCTCACCCGTAATCCGGCTAAAATCAATTTTTCCGATAGTGTTTCGATTATAAAGAAAGATGTCTTCACTCGTGATGAACTCTACACGATGATAGAACAGCAAAACGACCCGCAACTCATGCGTCTGTTTATGGAATATCTGCCTATCACTTTCGGCAGACGGCATGGCGACCCTTCGCGTCCATGGAATATCTTCGATATTCGCGTGAAAGATGCCAACGGCAATCCGATAGTTTCTTACCAAGGCAATTGGCGCGATATATTCCAGAATTGGGAAGCATTGTCGCTTTCTTATCCGTTGTTTGTCAACAATATAATTGCCAAATTCCTCAATGCCACTACTATTGACGGCTATAATCCTTATAAGATAACTTCTGAAGGTATTGATTGGGAGGTTGTCAATCCCGACGATCCGTGGTCGAATATCGGCTATTGGGGCGACCACCAAATTATCTATCTGCTCAAACTCATAGAGTTGAGTTGCAAGTATAATCCGCAGTCATTCAGTGCTTTCTTCAATTCCCGTCAGTTCGCTTTCGCTAATGTGCCCTATCGTTTGAAACCGTATAGTGAGATTGTGACAGATCCGAAAAACAGTATTATTTTTAACAATGAACTGCATGACTCTATCTTGTCGCTGATTCCGTTTTATGGCGAAGATGCCCGATTGGTGCGTAATGACAAAGGCGAAGTCGTTTTGACAACTATGGCTGACAAAATGATTATTACATTCTTGGCAAAATTCTCCAATCTTATTCCCGATGCCGGAATTTGGATGAATACCCTCAGACCAGAATGGAATGATGCAAATAATGCCCTCGTTGGATATGGTGCTTCGATGGTGACATTATATTATATGTATCGTTATATAAGTCGTTTTGCCGATATCCTTAAGGCTCAAGATTCTCAGTCGGTTACCTTGTCTGCACCTGTTGTACAATGGTTGGACGGTATGGATGAAATACTTCGTGCATTTGAACCCGATATGAAAGCAGGTTTTTCGCCACAGTCGCGCCGTGTTTTTGTTGACAGCATAGGCAAGGCGGCGGAGAATTATCGCGTAGAGGTATATAAAGGCTTCAATGAGCAGTTTATGGATATTGCTACTGAAAAACTGCTCTCTTTCATGAACCTTGCGCATCGTTATTTGTCTGCCTCTATAGAGCATAACCGCCGTGCTGACGGTCTGTATCATGCTTATAATCTTGTTGATTTCAAAGATGATGCCGTTTTTATCACACCTCTATATGAAATGCTCGAAGGGCAGGTGGCTATATTGTCGTCAGGTTATCTGTCAACACAAGGTGTGGTCGGTTTGCTTGACGCTTTGCGCAATTCTGCACTTTACCGTGAAGACCAGCGTAGTTATATGCTATATCCCAACCGCTGTCTGCCGTCATTCTTGCAGAAAAATATTCTGCCTGACGATGCCGCCCGAAACGCAGTAGTGAAGAAACTTCTGGAGAACAAAAGTATTACTCTGCGCAAAGATCGCAACGGACACATTCATTTTAATGCAAATTATCATAATGCAACATATCTTGCCACCGATTTGCTAAAGGAGAATATCTTGACCGAACAGGAACAACAACAAATGCTCGACCTGTATGAACAAGTGTTTAATCACAAGGCATTTACCGGTCGCTCCGGAACATTCTATAAATACGAAGGTTTAGGCTCAATTTATTGGCATATGGTCAGCAAACTGCTTCTCGCGATTGGTGAGAATATGCATGCTGCTCTCAATGCCTGTGAGGACACTGTTCTGTTGGATCGTCTGAGCGCGCATTATGACGCTATTCGCGAGGGTATAGGTTCGCATAAATCACCTGCCGAATACGGCTCTTTCCCGTTTGACGCTTATTCGCATACACCCGTTATGTCAGGTGTCCAACAACCCGGAATGACAGGTCAAGTCAAAGAGGATATTATCAGTCGTTTCAACGAATTGGGTATCGATATAGCATGGAGTGACAAAGGACCGAGACTGAAATTCAATTCATGGTACCTCGACAAAAAAGATTTTATCGACAATCAGTTGCAATTCACTTACTGCAATACCCTGATTGACTATCGGCTGACAGATAAACATGGCGAGATTATCATTGTAACCGATGATGAACAGCAAACAGTCAAAGGCTACACTCTTCCTGCAGACATGACACAGAGTCTTCTCGCGCATGAATATAGGATAAAACAAATCATTGTCTTTATTTAGAGCGTGCCTCTTCTGCCTGATTTTATCCGTCTTATAATTGATTGAATATGAAACAAATTTTCCTTCCTCTTTTTGGAGTATTGTGCCTCTTTTCCTGCTCCCGTCAAATGACATCTACCGAAGTGCTTGTAACAAGCGAGTCGGGTAAAAAATGTGAAACCATACAACCCGTCACTTTTACCAAAGGTGTGGCTGACGGTGCTGTTGTCGTTAACCCCGCTGCAACAAAACAAGCTTTAGACGGTTTCGGTGCTTCCCTGACCGAATCAACCGCTTTTGTTCTCGCATGCCTTGAGCCGGAGCAGCGTAGAGCCGTGCTTGAAGAATTTTTCGGACAAGACGGAGCCAATTTTTCGGCTGCCCGAACAGTGGTCGGTGCATCGGATTTTACAGTCGAAGGCAATTATTCATACGATGATGTGGCAGGCGATACGGCACTTACGCATTTCTCTCTCGAGGTGCATAAAGACGGCTTTTCGCCCGATAAATACCCGCAAGTCAAGGATTCTAACTATGATGTCTTTCAGTTGATAAAAGAGGTAGTGGCAATCAAACAAACTACACGTTATCCGCACGAGTGGAACCTGATTGCCTCGCCTTGGACAGCCCCCGCTTGGATGAAAGATAATAATATGTTTTACGACAAAGCCAATCGTTACGGTGGCAGGTTATTGCCACAGTACTATCAGACTTTTGCCAATTACTATCTGAAATATCTGCAAGCCTATCGTGCCGAGGGTATTGATTTTTGGGCAATAACCCCCGAAAACGAGCCTATGGGCAATGATGGCAGTTGGGAGAGTATGCACCTCACGCCTGCCGACGAAGCCGAACTGATTGGCAATTATCTCGGTCCGACACTGTATGATAATATGTTTGGCAATGTGAAAATTCTCTGTTTCGACCAAAATACCTTTGAGGCAGGTCCTTACACCGATGCCGTCTATGGCGACTCATTAGCCAATCATTTTACGGCAGGCACTGCTCTGCATTGGTATGGCAGCACTATATCGTGCTTTCCCGATGTGCTCGATTCGCTGCACGAACTATATCCTGACAAACTCTTGATGCACACTGAAGGTTGTGTCGATAATCTCGGTCGCGATGGCTGGCTCGGTGTGAGCGATATGGAGGGATACAAAGAGTCCGGCTGGTTCAACAACGATGCATTTTGGTGGACACCATCAGCAACTGACTGGGCTTATTCAACACCTTTCTGGCCTGAATGGCATCCCAAATATGCCCCTGTACACCGCTATGCACAATATATCATCGATGGCTTGAACCATTGGCTCACCGGCTTTGTCGATTGGAATATGGTACTCGATTCTATCGGAGGTCCATGTCATGTACAGAACTATTGCGGAGCTGAACTTATGATTGACTATCAGAATGATATATTGTATTTCACTCCCTATTATTATGTACTCAAACAATTCAGCCGCACAATGCGACCAAATGACGTTGTACTCGAAACATCGGCTACGAATGATGACAACCTGCATGTGTGTGCCGTTGTTAAACAAGACGGCTCTTATGCTGTTCAGATCCTGAATACCGCCAACCAAGGCAAAACATTCTGTCTCCAAATAGGTGAATACTATGCCGACATCACCCTCGAACCCAATTGTGTTGAAACAATAGTCGTGAGATTATAATCTGGATATAATCGTATAATAATCTGTTAATTCTGTTCAATCTGTGGAAAAATATCTTTATAAATATTTATTCGTTTGTTTTTTGTTCTTTATATCATGTTCTTCTCGCCAAGACCCAATAGAACAAAAAATCGACAATCTCTTGGCGCAAATGACGCTTGAGGAGAAAATCGGTCAGATGAATCAGGTTGACCCTTCATGGGAAACGGAGATTAAAACCGAGCAAATACGTAATGGACAAGTCGGCTCAATATTCAATATCGTAGGTGCCGAAGAAATCAATTATTATCAACGTTTAGCGGTTGAGGAATCTCGTCTTGGTATCCCTCTGCTTTGTGCGCGTGATGTCATTCATGGATTCAAGACCATCTATCCCATACCGCTTGGTCAGGCTGCAACGTGGAATCCCGAACTTATCGAACAAGCTGCCCGACTGACTGCTTATGAGGCGACACAATCCGGTATCCGATGGGCTTTCTCTCCTATGGTAGATGTTGCCCGTGATCCTCGCTGGGGACGTATAGCAGAAGGTTATGGTGAGGATACTTACCTCGCATCAGCATTCTCTGCAGCCACAGTACGTGGCTACCAATACCTGCATAATCAGCCGAACTTGGATGATTCCACACTCGTCATGGCTGCCTGTGTCAAACATTTTGCCGGCTATTCCGCCTCCGAAGGCGGGCGCGACTATAACACTACATGGATTCCTGAAGTACAGCTTCGCGATGTTTACCTGCCGCCATTCAAAGCCGCTGTCGATGCCGGATGTGCTTCCGTAATGTGTTCGTTCAATGACATCAATGGTCTGCCCTCGTCAGCCAACCATCATCTCAATGTCGATATCCTTCGAGAAGAATGGCAGTACGATGGACTCTTAGTCAGCGACTGGGGAAGCGGCTCCGACCTCGTGCCACATCATCTCGTTGAAAATAAAAAAGATGCTGCCAAACGTTGCCTTGACGCACGGATGGAAATGGATATGCAGGGATATATCTATCTTGACTATCTAAAAGAACTCCTTGACGAAGGACAAATATCAGAGAAACAGATTGACGACTGTGTGCGCTCTATCCTTCGAATGAAATTCAGACTCGGTTTGTTCGACAATCCATATATAGAAGAAAAGAAAACTGACTATTATTCCGATGAAGCCCTTGCAACTGCTGTTAAAACAGTCGAACAAAGCGCAATCCTCTTGAAAAACAACGGCATACTCCCTCTCTCATCTCTCAACTCTCAACTCTCAACTCTCAACTTACTCATCACCGGCCCACTTGCCAATGCTCCAAAAGAACAACTCGGGACGTGGGTTTTTGATGGAGACCCCTCACACAGCCTCACACCGCTGCAAGCCTTCAAAAATAACTCTAAACTCTCAAACTTCGCTCAACTCTCAACTCTTAACTCTCAACTAAATGACTTCTCTCAACTCTCAACTCTCAACTTTCAACTTACATACATCCCTTGTCTCTCCTATTCCCGTGACACCTCGCATACTGATTTTTCCCGAACCATAGCCGCCGCCCGACAAGCCGATGTGATACTCTATTTTTGCGGTGAAGAGGCTATCTTGTCAGGTGAGGCACGCTGTCGTGCGGATATATCCCTTCCGGGAGCACAGTCCGACCTGATGGCGGAACTTGCTAAAACAGGTAAACCGATTGTGCTTGTTGTGATGGCAGGACGACCACTTACTATCGGCAAGGAAATTGACCAGGCTGCTGCTGTTCTTTATTCCTTCCATGGCGGCACAATGGCAGGGCAGGGATTATTTAATATTCTCACCGGTTTGGCTAATCCATCTGGTAAATTGCCGGTAACTATGCCTCAAATGGTGGGACAGATTCCTCTCTATTACAACCGCCACAACACAGGCAGACCTGCAACAACACCCATGCTTGTCAACGATATACCTGTAGGCTGCCCGCAATTCTCTATCGGACAGTCCTCTTACCACCTCGAAACAGGTATAGATCCGCTTTTCCCCTTCGGATTTGGGTTGAGCTATAGTACTTTCGAATATGGAAAAGCGGTGTTATCAGCCGACACTATTTCCGACAAAGATACGCTGTATATTACATGTTCTGTCACAAATACGTCAGATTTCGATGGATATGAAACTGCGCAGCTCTATGTGCAGGATATAGCGGGAGACCTTGTGCGTCCGATAAAAGAACTCAAAGGCTTCAGCAAAGTCTTTATCCCTGCACATCAAACCCTTGATATCACTTTCACACTCTGTGCTGATGACCTTGCTTATTGGCACGAGCAGCAAGACGGATTCAACAGCCGCGTATACCGCCTTGCCGATGAAGGCAGTTTCAACCTCTGGGTAGCCCCGGACTCCCGTCTTAATGACAATACCGAACATTTCTATCTCAAGTTGCAATAATTACTTGCAGATACGATAATATATCCCGCCGTTCTTCATTTCCCGATGAGAAATAATCAACTGTGCTATTAATTGTGCTTGTATTTCAACAAACTCTTCAGTTTTATAAATAATGTTAAAAAAGTTTTAATTTGCGTAAATTGGGCGTGTAATATATACGATTATTTGTGTAATAAAGAAAAATATTGTAATTTTGCACGCTTTTTGGTCGAATTATGCCCGTATGTGATATATGTGGTATGAATCAGCTGATTATGCATAATTTTTTAGTCAAATTTTAAATTAAATCAACAAAAAATGCCAACAATCCAACAGTTAGTTAGAAAAGGTAGAGCAGAACTGGTTGACAAGAGCAAAAGCCCTGCACTCAACAGTTGTCCGCAACGTCGCGGTGTTTGTGTACGTGTTTATACTACAACACCTAAAAAACCTAATTCGGCTATGCGTAAAGTAGCACGTGTACGCCTTACCAACAACAAAGAAGTCAATGCCTATATCCCGGGCGAAGGACACAACTTGCAAGAACACAGTATCGTTATGGTACGCGGTGGTCGTGTAAAAGACCTTCCGGGTGTACGTTATCACATCGTTCGCGGTACTCTTGATACTGCCGGTGTAGCCAATCGTCTGCAACGTCGCTCTAAATACGGCGCAAAACGACCCAAAGCAAAGAAATAAGAAAATACCACTGCTCAAAAACTTGACTAACAACTAACAAATAAGGTACACCGTACCACAATGAGGACGCAAACCGTAATGGTTTCATATATATAGTTGAAAGGTTGAGTAAACAATCCGTTACTTGCGGATGTTGAAGCAAATTAACAACCAAAAACGTCTGAAGACGTATTAAACAATTTAACAAAAATGAGAAAAGGTAAACCAAAAAAACATGTCATCCTCCCCGATCCAGTATTCGGCGAAGTAATGGTAACTAAATTCGTTAACCACCTGATGTATGACGGTAAGAAAACCATATCTTACGACATATTCTATTCATCACTCAATGTGGTGGGCGAAAAAATGAAAAACGAGGATAAACCGGCACTCGAAATCTGGAAAAAAGCCCTCGCTAACATCACTCCTGAAGTAGAGGTTAAATCACGCCGTATCGGTGGCGCAACATTCCAAGTTCCTACCGAAATCCGTCCGGATCGCAAAGAGTCTATCTCAATGAAGAATATGATTAACTTTGCACGTAAACGCGGCGGTCATTCAATGGCTGAAAAACTCGCTGCTGAAATCATGGACGCTTACAACAACCAAGGCGGTGCATTCAAACGTAAAGAAGAAATGCATCGTATGGCTGAAGCTAACCGCGCATTCGCACACTTCAGATTTTAATTGAATCATCGGATTCAGATATTAAATTAAGGTATTAAATTAGGTATAAATTTTTCCAAATGGCAAAGCACGACCTGAAATATAATCGTAATATAGGCATTATGGCTCACATCGATGCCGGCAAGACTACTACGTCAGAACGTATCCTGTTCTATACGGGTCTTACCCACAAAATTGGTGAAGTCCATGATGGTGCTGCGACTATGGACTGGATGGAGCAGGAACAAGAGCGTGGTATTACTATCACCTCCGCTGCCACTACAACCTATTGGAACTATAAAGGCGAAAAATATAAAATCAACCTTATAGACACTCCGGGACACGTGGACTTTACAGTGGAAGTTGAACGCTCTTTACGTATCCTTGATGGTGCTGTCGCTGCTTTTTGTGCCGTAGGAGGTGTAGAACCGCAATCGGAAACAGTTTGGAGACAGGCTGACAAATATCGTGTCCCACGTATAGGATACGTTAACAAAATGGATCGTTCCGGCGCAGACTTCTTTGAAGTTGTAAGACAAGTTAAAGATGTTCTCGGTGCAACACCATGTCCGATACAGATTCCGGTGGGTGCAGAGGAAACTTTCCAAGGTGTTGTTGACCTTATCAAAATGAAAGCCATTATCTGGCATGAAGAAACTCTCGGTGCTGATTACGAAGAAGAACCAATCCCTGCCAACCTCATAGAAGAGGCTCAGACATGGAGAGACAAAATGCTCGAAACATGTGCAGAGTTCGATGATGTCGTTATGGCAAAATACTTCGATGACCCCTCAACGATAACCGAGGATGAAATCCGTGCAGCTATTCGCAAAGGTACTCTTGAACTCAAGATATACCCCATGGTTTGCGGCTCTTCATTCAAAAACAAAGGAGTCCAGACTATGCTTGATGCAGTGTGCGCTTATCTGCCCAGCCCGCTTGATACTCCTACAATCAAAGGTTCTGACCCTAAAGACCAGGATAAGGAAATCGACCGCCACCCGTCTGACACGGAACCACTTTGCGCCCTTGCATTCAAGATAGCTACAGACCCCTATGTCGGACGTCTGTGCTATTTCCGTGTATATTCCGGCAAACTCGAAGCAGGATCATACGTATATAACTCACGCTCAGGCAAGAAAGAACGTATCTCACGTATCTTCCAAATGCACTCCAACCACCAAAACCCCGTTGACTTTATAGCAGCAGGCGACATAGGTGCCGGAGTCGGATTCAAAGATATACGTACCGGCGACACTCTCTGCTCTGAAGATGCTCCTATCGTCCTCGAGTCAATTGATTTCCCTGACCCTGTTATTGGTATCTCTGTAGAACCAAAAACGCAGAAAGACCTCGATAAACTCGGTGTCGGTTTGGCTAAACTTGCCGAAGAAGACCCGACATTCACTGTTCGCACTGACGAACAGTCCGGACAAACAGTCATCAGCGGTATGGGTGAGCTGCACCTTGAAATAATTATCGACCGTCTGCGCCGCGAATTCAAGGTTGAGTGCAACCAAGGTAAACCACAAGTTAACTATCGTGAAGCTATTACCAAATCCGTTGAGTTGCGTGAGGTATATAAGAAGCAGTCAGGCGGACGCGGTAAATTCGCAGACATCATTGTACGCGTTGAACCCGCTGACGAGGGCTTCGAAGGCAGTTTGCAATTCGAAGATATTGTCAAGGGCGGCAATATACCAAAAGAATTTATCCCCGCAATACAAAAAGGATTCCAAACAGCTATGCGCAATGGTGTCCTTGCAGGATTTCCTATAGACAAACTCAAGGTTACTGTTGTTGATGGCTCATATCACCCGGTTGACTCTGACCAATTGTCTTTCGAGATATGCGCCCAAATCGCATTCAAAAATGCCTGCGCAAAGGCAAAACCCGTCCTCATGGAGCCAATCATGAAGATCGAAGTTGTTACTCCTGAAGAATATATGGGTGATGTAATAGGCGATTTGAACAAACGCCGAGGTCAAGTCGAAGGTATGGAATCCAGTCGTACCGGTGCCCGTATCATCAAAGCTAAAGTGCCTCTTGCAGAAATGTTTGGTTACGTAACAGTATTGCGTACCATAACATCCGGTCGCGCAACAAGCTCAATGGAATTCTCGCATTACGCACAAGTTTCGAGCCAACTCGCTAAAGATGTACTGACCGAAGTTGGCGGACGCGTAGATCTTGTATAAAATTTGTGGCAACGGGACAAGCGAATGACTCTTTGCCCCTGTCCACAAAACAAATATTTATTAATAAAACGGTACATAGTACACAACAATAGCTCGTACTCTGTACTAAAAAATTAAACTTATCATTATGAGTCAACAAAAAATTCGTATCAAATTGAAATCTTACGACCACATGCTCGTTGACAAGTCAGCCGAGAAAATCGTAAGAACAGTAAAAGGTACAGGTGCGGTAGTCAGCGGTCCTATTCCACTGCCAACACACAAACGTATCTTCACCGTTAACCGCTCAACATTTGTTAACAAGAAATCGCGCGAGCAATTCCAACTCGCCGCTTACAAACGTCTTATTGACATCTACAACTCCAACCAGAAAACTGTAGATGCGCTGATGAAACTTGAACTCGCTTCAGGTGTTGACGTGGAAATCAAATTGTCATAAAACAACGTAAAGCAGGGTATGTTGGCTCCTGCCAACCGATGCTTTGCCGCTTACTAATTATTTATTAATAACAAAAATGCCAGGATTAATTGGAAAAAAAATCGGAATGACATCCGTTTTCAGTGCCGAGGGTAAAAACGTACCATGCACTGTTATCGAAGTAGGTCCTTGTGTTGTTACCCAAATCAAAACTTTGGAAAAAGACGGCTATCAGGCTGTGCAACTCGGTTTCCAAGAGAAAAACGAGAAACATACTAACAAAGCTGAAGCAGGTCATTTCAAAGCTGCTGGCGTTAACCCGCAAAGACATTTGGTAGAGTTCGATAGTTTTGAACAAGAACTCCAACTCGGTGAAAAACTCACTGTAGAACTCTTCAAAGAAAATTCATTTGTTGATGTGGTAGGTACATCAAAAGGTAAAGGATTCCAAGGCGTTGTTAAACGCCACGGTTTCGGAGGTGTAGGTCAGACTACACACGGTCAGGACGACCGCTTGCGCGCTCCGGGTTCTCTCGGCGCATCCTCATACCCCTCGCGCGTATTCAAAGGAATGCGTATGGCAGGTCGTATGGGCGGCGACAGAGTAACCGTTCAAAACTTATTAGTACTCAAAGTTATTCCCGAATACAACCTCCTCCTCGTTAAAGGTAGTGTACCGGGTGCCAAAAATTCAATCGTAATAGTTAACCAATAATTGTCATGGAAGTAAATATTTTAAACCAAAAAGGTGAGCAGACAGGCAAGAAAGCCGTCCTCAATGATGCTATCTTCGGCATTGAACCCAATGACCATGCCATTTATCTGGATGTAAAACAATTCTTGGCAAACCAACGTCAGGGTACACATAAATCAAAACAACGTAGCGAAATAGCCGGCTCAACCCGCAAACTCGGTCGCCAAAAAGGCGGCGGCGGCGCACGTCCCGGCGATATCAAATCTCCTGTTCGCGTAGGAGGTGGACGTATCTTCGGCCCCGTTCCACGTGACTATAGTTTCAAACTCAACAAGAAAGTAAAACAACTTGCTCGTAAGTCTGCACTCTCACAAAAAGCTAAAGACGGCAATGTTTTAGTTCTTGATTCTCTCCACTTTGATGCTCCGAAAACTAAAGATTTCTTAACGATTGCTAATAATCTTAAAATAGCAGACCAAAAATCATTGTTTATTTTGCCAAGTCTGGAAAAAGCAGTAATTTTGTCAGCTCGAAATGTGCAATCGGCAAAAGTCGTAACAGTTTCAGAGTTGAATACTTACATAATTATGAACGCAAAAGTGGTGGTTCTTCTCGAAGAAGCACTGCCGGTTCTTGAGGCAACTTTTAAAGCTTAAGGAGGTTATCGTTATGTCAATTATTATTAAACCCGTAGTTACAGAAAAGATGACCGGTCTTGGCGAAAAGTTGAACCGTTACGCTTTTCTCGTTGAACGCTCTGCCAACAAAATTCAAATCAAAAAGGCAGTAGAAGAATTATATGGAGTAAACGTATTAGCTGTAAACACAATCGTGGTAACTCCCAAAGTAAAATCACGCTACACAAAAAGCGGTGTTGTTACCGGTAAATCACGTTTGGTAAAAAAAGCAATCGTCACACTCCAAGATGGTGAAACAATAGATTTTTATAGCAATATTTAATTAAAATGGCTGTACGCAAATTAAAACCCTCTACACCGGGGCAAAGACACAAAATTATTGGGGCTTTTGATACAATTACCGCAACTACCCCAGAGAAATCTCTTGTATTCGGCGGCCGTAAGACCGGTGGTCGCAACAATACCGGTAAGGAAACCGCTCGTCATATCGGTGGCGGACACAAGCAGAAATACAGAGTAATTGATTTCAAACGAAATAAAGATGGTGTACCCGCAGTTGTTAAAACAATAGAATACGACCCGAATAGATCGGCTCGTATAGCTTTGCTTTTCTATGCTGACGGTGAAAAACGTTATATTCTCGCACCAAACGGTTTGCAAGTAGGTCAAACACTTCTTTCTGGTGCGGATGTTGCTCCTGAAGTAGGTAATGCTCTACCGCTTCAAAACATCCCTCTCGGTACCCTCATCCACAACATCGAACTCCGTCCTGGACAAGGCGCCATAATGGTTCGCTCAGCCGGCGTTTTCGCACAACTGACTTCACGTGAAGACAAATATGCAATTATCAAACTGCCTTCAGGTGAATTGCGCAAAGTACTCTGCGCCTGCAAAGCTACAGTTGGTGTTGTTGGTAACTCCGACCACGGTTTGGAAAAATCCGGCAAAGCAGGTCGCTCACGCTGGTTAGGCAGACGACCAAGAGTGCGCGGTGTCGCAATGAACCCTGTCGATCACCCAATGGGTGGTGGTGAAGGACGTGCATCAGGCGGTCATCCGCGTTCACGCAAAGGCTTGCTCGCTAAAGGATACAAAACACGTACTCCTAAAAAACTATCCAACCAGTTCATTATCGAAAGAAGGAAAAAATAACCTCTTAACAACTACTAATTATGAGCCGTTCATTAAAAAAAGGACCGTTTATCAACGTAAAATTAGAGAAAAAAGTGCTTGAAATGAATGAAAGCGGTAAAAAATCCGTTATCAAAACATGGTCACGCGCGTCAATGATTTCTCCTGATTTCGTAGGTCATACTATTGCAGTTCACAATGGAAACAAATTCATTCCGGTATATATAACGGAAAATATGGTAGGACACAAACTCGGCGAGTTCTCACCTACACGTACTTTCCGCGGACACTCCGGCAATAGAAAATAATCCATTGAATCATTAATTATTTAAGATTTTAAGATAAAATGGGTGCTAGAAAGAAAATAACAGCCGATAAACGTAAGGAAGCCCAAAAAACTCAGTATTTTGCAAAACTGAACAATGTGCCGACATCACCGCGCAAAATGCGACTCGTAGCTGATATGATTCGCGGCGTTGAAGTTAACCGCGCACTTGGCTTGCTGAGATTCTCAACCAAAGAGGCTTCACGCAGAATGGAAAAATTGCTCAAGTCAGCTATCTCCAATTGGGAGCAAAAAACCGAACAAAAAGCTGACCAGGCAACTTTATATGTAAGTAACGTATTTGTTGACGGCGGAGCTACTCTCAAACGCCTCCGTCCCGCTCCTCAGGGACGCGGCTACCGCGTACGCAAACGCTCCAACCACGTTACCATTTTTGTAGATACATTAGATGTTCAACCTAAAAATTAATTGCTGAATGGGACAAAAGATTAATCCAATTAGTAACCGCCTCGGTATTGTACGCGGTTGGGACTCCAACTGGTTCGGCGGTAATAATTACGGCGATACTTTGCTTGAAGACAGCAAACTGCGCAACTATCTCAATGCCCGTTTGGCTAAGGCAAGTATCTCGCGTATCGTAATTGAAAGAACTCTCAAACTTGTGACTATTACTGTCTGCACTGCTCGCCCCGGTTATATCATCGGTAAGGGCGGACAAGAAGTTGACAAACTTAAAGAGGAACTGAAAAAATTCACCAAAAGAGAAGTTCAAATCAACATCTTCGAGGTGAAAAGACCTGAACTTGATGCCGTTATCGTGGCTAATAATATCGCCCGCCAGTTGGAAGGCAAAGTAGCCTACAAACGCGCCGTAAAACAAGCTATAGCTTCCACTATGCGACTCGGCGCCGAAGGTATCAAAGTACAACTTTCAGGCCGTCTGAACGGTGCTGAAATGGCTCGCAAAGAGATGTATAAAGAAGGACGTACCCCTCTCCATACACTCCGTGCAGACATAGACTACAGCCTTGCAGAAGCACTTACCAAAGTGGGACTTATCGGTGTCAAGGTTTGGATTTGCCGTGGCGAAATCTACGGTAAAAAAGACCTCGCTCCCCAATTCTCACAAAAAGAAAACCGTGGCAACGACCGCCGTGAAGGCGGACGCCGCGAAAACGGCAGACGTGAAGGCTTCCGCGGCAACCGTAAAAAATAAGTTTAACCTATTTGTAGATTAGTAATTATGTTACAACCAAAAAAGACTAAATACCGCAGATCGCAAAAAGGCCGTATTAAAGGCAATGCACAACGCGGCAACCAATTGGCTTTCGGCTCTTTTGGTATCAAATCACTTGGAACAGTTTGGTTGACAGGACGACAAATCGAGGCTGCACGTGTTGCAGTAACACGTCACATGCAACGTCAAGGACAAGTCTGGATTCGCGTTTTCCCCGACAAACCAATCACCAAGAAACCTCTCGATGTTCGTATGGGTAAAGGTAAAGGTGCACCAGAAGGTTTCGTAGTTCCGCTCGAACCCGGACGCATCATCTTCGAAATTGACGGTGTTCCGTTCGATGTGGCTAAAGAAGCACTACGCCTCGCCGCCCAAAAACTCCCAATCACAACCAAATTCGTCGTTCGACGTGACTACGACCCAACCCAAACTTTGTAAAGGATTACAGTTATGAAAAATAGTGAAATCAAAGAATTAACAAACCAAGAGTTACAAGAACGTTTGGATAACGCTAAAGCGCAACTCACAAACCTCAAACTCAACCATTCTATTTCTCCGCTTGACAATCCGTTGCAATTAAGGGATGCGCGCAAAGATATTGCCCGCATGGCAACAGAACTCCGTCGTCGAGAACTTAACAAGTAAAATTTTCAAACTGATGGAAACAAGAAATTTAAGAAAAGAAAGAGTGGGAGTTGTTACCAGTGATAAAATGGACAAAACTATCACTGTTTCCGTTAAATGGAAAGAGAAACACCCAATCTATGGTAAGTTCGTCAATAAAACGAAAAAATATCATGTTCATGACGAAAACAACGAATGTCATGTAGGTGACACTGTTAGAATCATGGAAACAAGACCATTAAGTAAAACTATCCGTTGGAGACTGACGGAGATTATCGAAAGGGCTAAATAATTATGATACAACAAGAATCAAGACTCGTAGTAGCAGACAACAGTGGCGCAAAAGAAGCCCTGTGCATCCGCGTGTTGGGTGGTACAAAAAAACGTTATGCCTCACTTGGCGATGTTATTGTTGTAGCAGTAAAAAGCGTTATCCCTTCAAGCGATATGAAAAATGGTACTGTAAGCCGTGCCGTTGTAGTTCGCGTCAAAAAAGAAGTACGCCGCGCTGACGGCTCATATATCCGCTTTGACGACAATGCCTGCGTCCTTATTAATAATGCCGGCGAATTGCGAGGCAGCCGTATATTCGGACCCGTTGCTCGTGAACTCCGTGCTACCAATATGAAAATTATCTCACTCGCACCTGAAGTGCTTTAATCATCTAAATTTTTAACAGTAATGGCTAAATTACATATCAAAAAGGGTGATACCGTTTATGTCAATGCAGGCGCAAGCAAAGGCAAAACAGGCCGAGTGCTTCGTGTTATCGTAGATAAACAGCAAGCTATTGTAGAGGGCGTAAACATGGTATCAAAAAGTACCAAACCCAATGCTCAAAATCCTCAAGGAGGTATAGTTAAACAAGAGGCTCCTATCCATATCTCAAACCTCAATGTCGTTGAAAACGGAAAACCGGTTCGCGTCGGTCGCGTTCGCAACGAGGCAGGCAAATTGGTAAGAGTTTCTAAAAAAACCGGCAAAGAAATTTAAAAATGAACACAGCAAGTTTAAAACAAGACTACAAGGAACGCATCGTTCCAATCTTGATGAAAGAGTTCGGCTACACTACAGTTATGCAGTGCCCGAAACTCACTAAAATTGTCCTCAACCAAGGGTTGGGTATCGCTGTTGCCGACAAAAAAATCATTGATGTAGCTATCAATGAAATGACAGCCATAGCAGGCCAAAAAGCCGTGGCTACAGTGTCGAAAAAAGATATCTCCAACTTTAAGGTGCGTAAGAAAATGCCTATCGGCGTTCGTGTAACTCTCAGAGGTGAACGTATGTACGAATTCCTCGAAAGACTCGTTAGAGTAGCCCTCCCGCGTATCCGAGACTTCAAAGGTATAGAGAAGAAAATGGACGGCAGAGGCAACTATACACTCGGAATTCAGGAACAAATCATCTTCCCCGAAATAAATATCGACAATATCGAAAAACTCCTCGGTATGAACATTACTTTTGTTACTACCGCACCGACTGACGAGGAAGGTTTCGCTCTGTTGAGAGAATTCGGTTTACCATTCAAGAAATAACTAAATACTGAAAGAAAATGGCAAAAGAATGTATGAAAGCCCGCGAGGTGAAAAGAGCCAAAATGGTAGCCCGCTACGCAGCAAAACGTGCTGAACTTAAAAAAGCCGCAAATGCCGGTGACTATGAAGCAGCACAAGCTCTGCAAGCACTCCCGAAAAACGCATCTCCTGTACGTCTGCACAATCGTTGCAAAATATCAGGAAGACCAAAAGGTTATATGCGCCAGTTCGGCTTGTCACGTATCCAATTCCGCGAAATGGCTTCAAAGGGACTTATACCCGGCGTAAGAAAAGCAAGTTGGTAATTATTACGGACTTATTATAAAACAATTTATTAATATTGTCCCGACAGACGGGATTAATTTAAATTAAGTATGACAGATCCTATTGCAGATTACCTGACAAGACTCAGGAACGCAATCAAAGCAGGTCATCGCGTTGTCGAAATTCCTGCCTCGAATTTGAAAAAAGAAATCACCAAAATCTTGTTTGAGAAAGGTTATATTCTCAACTACAAGTTCGTGGATGATGGTCCCCAAGGCTCAATAAAAATAGCCTTGAAGTATGATCCGGTTAACAAAGTTAACGCGATTAAGTCTTTACAAAGAGTTTCAACACCCGGTTTGCGCCGCTATGTCGGTTACCGCAATATGCCACGCGTGTTGAATGGTCTCGGTATCGCTATCTTGTCAACCTCAAAAGGCGTAATGACCGATAAAGAGGCTTTGGCTCAAAAACTCGGTGGCGAAGTTATTTGTTATGTGTATTAATGTAGGAGGATTAAAGTATGTCAAGAATCGGAAAATTGCCTGTTAATATTCCTGCAGGAGTAACAGTAACTGTCAAAGACAATGTAGTCACGGTAAAAGGTCCTAAAGGACAACTCTCACAAGCTTATGACCCGATGATTTCTATCGAAGTTGAAGGCGCACAGGTTGTCGTAAAAAGACCGAATGACGAAAAAGAATCACGTAGCAAACACGGTCTCTATCGTGCTCTTGTTAACAATATGGTTCACGGTGTTTCTGAAGGCTATAAGAAAGTGCTTGAACTCGTTGGTGTAGGTTATCGTGTATCAAACCAAGGTAATATCCTTGAATTCGCACTCGGTTATTCGCACCCCATATTCATGCAACTGCCGCCGGAAGTCAAGGTAGAAACAAAGAGCGAACGTAACCAGAACCCGCTTATCATTCTTGAGTCTGCCGACAAACAACTTTTAGGTCAGATATGTGCAAAAATCCGCACATTCCGCAAACCTGAACCTTACAAGGGAAAAGGTATTAAGTTCCAAGGTGAAGTTATTCGTCGTAAGGCCGGTAAATCGGCTGGTAAGTAATAGCTGTTAAATAATGAAAGGACTAAATTATGAATCAAAAAATAGCAAGAAGAATTCGTATTAAGGCTCATATCCGTACCCGCGTAAAAGGTACTCAAGAGCGCCCGCGTCTTACCGTATTTCGCAGCAATAGCCAGATTTACGCACAAGTTATAGATGATGTTCAGGGTCGTACCCTCGCAGCAGCTTCATCACTTGGACTGAAAGACAAAATGACCAAGACAGAGCAAGCCGCCAAAGTCGGCACACTCATTGCTGAAGCTGCTAAAAAAGCAGGTGTTGAAGCTGTAGTTTTTGACCGCAACGGTTATCTTTATCACGGAAGAGTTAAACAATTGGCTGATTCGGCACGTGAAGCCGGTCTTAAATTTTAATCGTAGATACTATCTGATATGAATAGAGTAAAATTAAATAACGATGTCGAATTAAAAGAGCGTTTGGTCGCTGTAAACCGTACAACAAAAGTTACTAAGGGTGGTCGTACATTTACCTTTGCGGCTATCGTTGTCGTAGGCGATGAAAATGGTGTCCTCGGATGGGGACTCGGCAAAGCAGGTGAAGTAACAACTGCTATACAGAAAGGAACCGATGCCGCCAAGAAAAATCTCATCAAAGTACCGGTGCTCAAAGGCACAATACCTCATGAGCAATTTGCCAAGTTCGGTGGTGCCCGCGTATATCTGCAACCCGCTACTCACGGTACCGGTGTTAAAGCCGGTGGTGCTATGCGTGCCGTTCTCGAAAGTGCAGGTATAACTGACGTGATAGCCAAATCCAAAGGCTCATCCAACCCTCATAACCTCGTTAAAGCTACTATCGCTGCTCTCGCTGAAATGCGCGATGCACGTCAGGTGGCAGAAAACAGAGGTGTATCTCTTAGTAAAGTGTTTAACGGTTAAATATCTTAAGGAATTATGTCAACATTAAAAATCCAACAGGTTCGCAGCATTATCAAATGCCCGAAAAACCAAAAACTGGTTATGCAGGCTTTAGGCCTTAGGAAAATAAACTCGGTTGTTGAACACCAAGATACTCCGCAAATACGCGGTATGGTGGAAAAAGTAAAACACTTGGTTAAAGTTATTGATTAATTAGTAAATTTTTCTTTCAAATGGAATTACATAATCTCAAACCTGCAGCAGGTTCGGTACATTCTCAGAAACGTATAGGTCGCGGTGCCGGTTCCGGTCTCGGTGGAACTTCCACACGCGGTCACAAAGGTGCCAAATCGCGTTCAGGTTACTCCAAAAAAATCGGTTTCGAGGGTGGTCAGATGCCTATCCAACGCCGTTTGCCTAAATTCGGTTTCAAAAATATCAACCGTGTTGAATATAAAGCTGTTAATTTGTCGGTTCTTCAAGCCCTTGCCGAAGCAAAAAAACTTGAAAAAATCGGTGTGGCTGAATTGCATGAAGCCGGCTTTATAGGCAAAAACGCAAAAGTTAAAATCCTCGGAAACGGTGAACTTAAAGCTAAACTGACTGTTGAAGCTCATGCTTTCTCTGCTGTTGCTGAAAAAGCTATAACAGAAGCCGGCGGAACAGTTGTAAAACTCTAATCTAAGATGAAATTTATAGAAACCTGTAAAAATATCTGGAAGATTGAAGACCTCCGCAAAAGATTGCTCACGACTCTTTTGTTCGTGCTCATTTATCGTTTCGGTTCGTTTATCGTTCTTCCAGGTGTTGATGCAAGCGTATTGGAAGAGATTTCTTCAACCCACGATCAAACACGTGGTGGTTTGTTAGCTCTTCTTGATATGTTCTCAGGCGGTGCATTCTCCAACGCTTCTATCTTTGCGTTAGGTATAATGCCTTACATCTCCGCTTCAATTATCGTACAACTCCTCGGTATCGCTGTTCCTTATTTCCAGCGTCTCCAAAAAGAGGGTGAGAGCGGTTACCGCAAGATGAACCAAATTACGCGTTATTTGACAGTGGCAATATTGTTATTCCAAGGTCCTTCTTACCTCGTCAACCTGCAAGCCCAAATGGGCAGTGCTCTTCCTGACAGCGTAGGATTCAATTGGTTTACAATTTCTTCAACCCTTATCCTGCTTGCCGGCTCAATGTTTGTGATGTGGCTCGGTGAACGTATTACCGACAAAGGTATAGGTAACGGTATATCCTTTATCATCCTTATCGGTATTATAGCACGTCTGCCGGGTGCCATAGTCCAGGAATTTACGGCTCGCTTGAATAATGCAGGTGGCGGTCTTATCGTCTTCTTGGCTGAAATTGTCGCCCTTATCCTTGTGATTGCTGTTGCTATCATGTTGGTACAAGGTACCCGCAAAATACCTGTACAATATGCCAAAAGAATAGTCGGCAATAAACAGTATGGCGGTGTGCGTCAGTACATTCCGCTGAAAGTTAATGCAGCCAATGTGATGCCTATCATTTTTGCTCAAGCTATCATGTTTATTCCGCTCGCATTTGTAGGCTTCAACTCTGACGGTTCCGGTTGGTTCGCTCGCAATTTTTTGAACAATACAGGATTCTGGTATAATGCAGTGTTCTTTATACTGATTATTTTGTTTACGTATTTCTATACTGCCATTATTATCAATCCTACACAGATTGCAGAAAACCTCAAACTCAACAACGGCTTTATCCCGGGTGTAAAACCGGGTAAGAAAACTGCAGAGTATATCGATGATATTATGTCAAAGATAACACTCCCCGGCTCTATTTTCCTTGCTATTGTTGCTATTCTTCCGGCTTTTGCCCAGAAACTTGGTGTAAGTCAGAGCTTCGCACAATTCTTTGGTGGCACATCATTGCTTATCATGGTTGGTGTTATTTTAGATACACTGCAACAAATAGAGAGCCACTTGTTGATGCGTCATTATGACGGATTGCTTGATTCCGGTTCAAGAATCAAGGGGCGTACTGGAGTAGCTGCTTATTAAAGATTTCAGAAATGATATTTTTAAAGACAGACGAGGAAATCGAACTGCTCCGTGAGAGTAACATCCTGTTGGGTAAGGCTATGGCTGAAGTTGCCAAAGTTGCCAAACCCGGAGCCACAACAGCTCAACTTGATAAAGTATTTCACGAATTTATTTGTGACAACGGTGCTGTTCCCGGCTTTTTGAATTATGAGGGTTTTCCCAATGCTCTATGTACCTCGGTTAATGAGAAAGTGGTTCACGGAATTCCTTCAGACAAGGATGTTTTGAAAGATGGTGATATAGTTTCATGCGATGGCGGTTGTATCTTGCACGGCTTTAATTCCGATTCAGCATATACATTCCCCATCGGTGAAGTATCACCGGAAGTGATGACTCTGCTGCGAACAACCAAAGAGTCGCTTTTCAAAGGTATTGAAATGGCTGTCGAAGGTCGCCGTGTAGGTGATATAGGCTATGCCGTTCAGTCCTATTGCGAGCAGCGTGGTTATTCTGTAGTTAGAGAGTTGGTCGGTCACGGAGTGGGAAGGAGCCTGCATGAAAGCCCTGAAGTTCCCAATTACGGGAAAAGAGGCAACGGAGTGGTACTCAAGTCAGGTATGACGATTGCTATCGAACCTATGATTTGTATGGGCAGACGTAATCTGATTTTTGAGTCTGACGGCTGGACTACACGTACAGCAGATCGTAAACCGGCGGCACATTATGAACTATCTGTCGCAGTAAGAAAAGGGAAAGCGGATATTCTCTCCACCTTTAAGTATATTGAAGAGGTGCTTGGACCAAGAGCAATTTGATTAATACATTATTAATATATTTATGGCTAAGCAAAATGCAATAGAACAAGATGGTACTATCGTTGAAGCATTAAGCAACGGTATGTATCGGGTGGAACTTCAGAACGGACATCAAATTCTTGCTCATATTTCAGGCAAGATGAGAATGTTCAATATCCGTATCATTCCGGGCGACAGAGTCAAGGTTGAAATGTCACCGTATGACCTGACCAAAGGAAGAATATCTTTCAGATACAAATAAAAAATTTTACTACAATGAAAGTAAAGGCTTCAATTAAAAAGCGCAACGATGATTGCAAGATTGTTCGTCGTAAAGGTCGCTTGTATGTTATTAACAAAAAAAATCCTAAGTTTAAACAACGTCAGGGATAAGGACCTGACATAGTAATTATTTAATTATGGCTATAAGAATTGTCGGAGTAGATTTGCCCCAGAATAAACGTGGGGAAGTCGGATTGACTTACATCTACGGATTAGGTCGCAGTAGTGCAAAAAAAATCCTTGCCGAAGCCGGTGTTGATCCGGATATCAAGGTGCAGGATTGGACTGACGACCAAGCTGCCAAAATCCGCGAAATCATCGGTGCCAAGTATAAGGTAGAAGGTGATTTGCGTTCAGAGACGCAGTTGAACATCAAACGTTTGATGGATATTGGTTGTTATCGTGGAGTTCGCCACCGTATCGGTTTGCCCGTTCGTGGTCAGTCAACTAAAAACAATGCCCGTACTCGTAAGGGTAGAAAGAAAACCGTTGCTAACAAGAAGAAAGCAACCAAGTAACAACTAATTATTAAAACATCAGAAAAAATGGCAAAGAAAACTGTTGCAACCAAGAAACGCGTTGTAAAGATTGATGGTGTAGGTCAATTGCATGTATCGTCATCTTTTAACAATGTCATTGTTACAATTGCCAACTCACAAGGTCAGGTTATCTCTTGGTCTTCTGCCGGCAAGATGGGTTTCCGTGGTTCAAAAAAGAATACCCCGTACGCTGCACAAATGGCAGCACAAGATTGCGCTAAAGTAGCCTACGATTTAGGTCTGCGCAAAGTAAAAGCATACGTAAAAGGTCCGGGTAATGGTCGCGAATCGGCTATTCGTACATGCCACGGTGCCGGAATTGAGGTTGTGGAAATTATTGACGTGACCCCGTTACCACATAACGGTTGCCGTCCTCCAAAACGTAGAAGAGTTTAATCTGTTAATTTTTTTAGTTTTATGGCAAGATATATAGGTCCAAAAACACGCATTGCCCGTAAATTCGACGCACCTATCTATGGCGAGGACAAATATTACGAAAGACGTAAATATGCTCCGGGTCAGCATGGTCAAAACCGTCGCGGCAAAAAATCAGAATATGGTATTCAGTTGGCTGAAAAACAAAAAGCTAAATACACATACGGCGTATTAGAGCGTCAGTTCCGTATCCTTTTTGAACAAGCTCAACGTACCAAAGGTATTACCGGTGAAGTATTGCTCCAACTCCTTGAGAGCCGCTTGGACAATATCGTTTACCGTCTCGGTATAGCTCCCACACGTGCAGCTGCACGTCAGTTAGTGTCTCATTGTCACATCGTTGTCGATGGTAAAGTTGTCAACATCCCTTCCTACCAGGTTAAACCAGGGCAGAAGGTAGGTGTTCGTGAGAAAGCTAAATCACTCGAAGTAATCAGTACTTCTCTGACAGGTTTCAACCACACCAAATATCCTTGGTTGGAATGGAACGAGTCTGACAAAGAAGGTACATTCCTTCATTTGCCAGCTCGCGAAGATATTCCCGAAAATATCAAGGAGCAACTTGTCGTCGAACTTTATTCAAAATAATAATAATCCCTAATTTCATGGCAATATTAGATTTTCAAAAACCTGAAAAGGTGATAATGTTGGAATCGAGCGAAAAACGCGGTATATTTGAGTTCCGTCCGCTCGAACCTGGTTACGGCATTACAGTAGGTAATGCGCTTCGTCGAGTCTTGATAGGATCTCTTGAAGGATTCGCAATAACGTCAATTCGTATCGACGGTGTTGACCACGAATTTGCCACGATTCCGGGTGTTATCGACGATGTTACCAACATTATCCTTAATTTGAAACAAGTCCGTTTCAAACGCAATGCTGAAAGCGAGGCAGAAGAAGAGACAATCAAATTGCATGTAACTGGTTCTAACGGTTTTGCAGCCGGTCTGTTTAACGACAAACTGCAGAATTTCGTTGTGCTTAATCCCGAACTTGTGATATGCGAGATGGATCAGTCTGCTGTGTTCGACATAGAAATGCACATAGGTAAAGGTCGCGGATATGTTCCGGCAGACGATAATCGTAGTGTTAACGATCCGATTGGTCTGATAGCAATCGATTCAATCTATACTCCGATTGTCAATGTCAAATATACAATCGAACCTTTCCGTGTTGAACAACGTACCGACTTTGAAAAACTGATTTTCGAAATAGATACAGATGGTTCAATACACCCGAAGGATGCACTCAAAGAGGCAGCAAAGATTCTGATATATCATTTTATGTTGTTCTCCGATGAGAAGATTATTCTTGAAACGCAGGAGTCAACTATGGCTGACACTCTTGACGAGGAGCTTCTCCGCATGAGACAATTGCTTAATTCCAAACTTACGGATATGAGTCTTTCTGTTCGTGCGCTGAACTGCTTGAAGGCTGCTGAGGTTGAGACTCTTGGTCAGTTGGTTACCTTCCATCGCAGCGATTTGCTCAAGTTCCGTAATTTCGGTAAAAAATCGCTTACAGAATTGGACGAACTTTTGGATAAACATAACCTTCAGTTCGGTATGGATATTACTAAATATAAACTTGATAAAGATTAATTAACAATGAGACACAATAAAAAATTCAATCATCTCGGACGCACTGCAGCTCATCGTAAGGCTATGCTTTCCAACATGGCTTGCTCTCTTATCCTGCACAAGCGTATTTCAACTACAGTCCCCAAGGCTAAGGCTTTGCGTATGTTCGTTGAGCCATTGCTGACTCGTGCGAAAACCGACAATACTGCCAACCGCCGTCTTGTTTTCGCTGAATTGAGACAAAAAGAGGCTGTTAAGGAATTGTTTGGCACCGTGGCTGAGAAAATTGCAAATCGCCCGGGTGGATATACCCGTATTCTGAAAACAGGATTCCGTCTTGGTGACGCTGCTAAGATGTGTGTGATAGAACTTGTTGACTTCAACGAGAATATGCTTAAAGCCGCTCCTAAAGCCGCCAAGAAAGCAACCCGTCGTAGCGGTAAGAAAGCTACTACTCCTGCTGCCGCAGTTGAAACACCTGAAACTCCTGCTGCCGAATAAGCAAAACAATATCAATATCTGAAAAATGTGTCGGTTCTTACGGCACATTTTTTTTGTTTTATTCGTTATTTTGTTGTACTTTTGCAGTCGGTTTTACGAATACACGGAATTAAAACCAAAAATTCCGTTCGCAATACAAGTTGCAAGATAATCTTATTCGGAATCTGCTACCGGAGTATTAAAGGGAAAAATAGCATTTTGCCTCCACTAAACGAATGCCCGCGTACAGCTATTTCGAATGACATATTGGACGTTAAAAGATATTCCCTGACTAAAAATAAATCTTATCAATAAATTATTGACCTTATGCAGACAGCAATTTTAATAGGACTTATAACACCTCAACAACCGGAAGAACGCACTAAGGAATATCTTGATGAGTTGGCTTTTCTTGCCGAAACGTCATCCATAGAACCAATCAAACGTTTTGTACAACGTCTCGACAATCCGAACTCAAATACTTATATAGGCGAAGGGAAGTTGGCAGAGATAAAGGAATGGTTGCAGGAACATCCGGTTGATGTGGTTGTATTTGATGATGAGTTGTCGCCGCGCCAGTTGCGAAATATCGAGAAAGAACTTGGATTGCGTATCATGGACAGGACAATCCTGATACTTGAGATTTTCTTGCAGCGTGCGCAAACAAGTTATGCAAAAACACAGGTAGAAATGGCTCATTTGCAATATATGTTGCCACGTCTGACACGTATGTGGACACACCTTGACCGTCAGCGCGGCGGTGGTACCACCTCGCGAGGTATGGGTGAAACACAGATTGAAGCCGACAAACGGATAATAAAAAACCGTATCGCTTTGTTACGTGAAGAATTGAAGCGTATTGACCGCCAGATGTCCACTCAACGCCAAAATCGCGGCAAGATGGTACGTGTTGCGTTGGTAGGTTATACCAATGTTGGTAAGTCAACGTTGATGAATCTGTTGTCCAAGTCGGATGTCTTTGCTGAGAACAAATTATTTGCCACTCTTGACACTACAGTACGTAAGGTGACTATAGACAATCTGCCGTTTCTGCTGTCTGACACTGTCGGCTTTATCCGTAAGTTGCCTCACCATTTGATTGAATCGTTTAAGTCAACACTTGACGAGGTTCGTGAGGCTGATTTGCTGATTCATGTGGTGGATATTTCTCATCCTAATTTCGAGGAGCAATATGATGTGGTATGTCAGACGATAAAAGAGATTTCACCTGATGACAAGCCCTGTATTCTTGTGTTTAACAAGATAGATGCATTTCAGTATGTTCCAAAGGAGGAGGATGACCTGACTCCGATATCTCGTGAGAATATCACTTTGGAAGAGCTGGAACATACTTGGATGGGGAATATGCAGGAAAATTGCGTGTTTATTTCGGCAAAAAGTCGCGAGAATATTGATACCTTAAAGGAAGTAATGTATCGGAAAATAAAGGAGATACACATTCAGCGTTATCCCTATAACGATTTCCTGTTTCAGAGGTATGAGGAGTAGAAATTCAAGAACATGCCCAAGATTCTCAATCGTTAATCGTTATATCAGTGTTACTTGTTGAGCTTGGACGGACTCGGAGAGAAATAATCCCGCCATGTTGTTGAATTTATCGGGATTTTCAGTAGTAAGATATGTCGTGGTATGGTAGGATCCGGCATAATCGCGACAGGAAACGGTTGCGTGCTTGTCTATATCCGGGTGGCGTAAGAGATAGTTTTCCAATGATTCGGCGACTATGTCGCCTTGTGCTACAAAAAGAGGGGTTGAGTGTTCGCCCCATATTTTTTTTGCAGCTTTTTCTATATGTTGCTTGATGATGGGGTAGTGGGTGCAGGCTAAAATCACAGTGTCGGTTAACGGGTCTTTGTCGCGTAATTCCGACAGATATTTCTCAATGAAATACATTGCTCCATCGGTGGCATATTCTTTGTTTTCTATCAGCGGAACCCATAGCGGGCATGCCTGTTGGACAACATGTATGTTAGGATAGAGTTTGTGTATTTCAATGATGTAAGACTCACTCTGTACCGTCCCTTGTGTGGCGAGAATACCGATGTGATTGTTTTGTGTAAGTCTCCCCGCTACTTCAGCTGTCGGTCTGATAACTCCGAGGACTCGTTTGTCAGGGTCTATATCCGGCAAGTCATGCTGCTGAATAGTACGAAGAGCTTCGGCTGATGCTGTGTTACATGCTAAAATCACTAATTTACAACCCTGACTGAAGAGATATTCAACACCTTGCAATGTGTATTTATACACGACCTCGTATGAGCGTGACCCGTAAGGGTTACGGGCATTGTCGCCTAAGTATAGATAATCGTGGTCGGGCAGTCTTCGGCGGATGCTGTCCAATATCGTAAGTCCTCCGTAGCCGGAGTCAAATACTCCAATCATAAGATTTAAAATTTGATGATTTGAAAATCTGAATAATGCACCGGTATGCTCATCATTGCAGGGCATGTATGCAGTCAGCAGCTGATGTCTTATTGGTTCTGTAGTCTTCGATGCCGTGTGTTTGATTTCCGTTTTTTCGGTATAAGTATGTTCGCATGTTGCAAAATTACAATAAAACGTCAGAAAAAAAAATTTTTTTACAAAATAATTTGCTTTTTTAGTGGAAATCATGTAACTTTGCAAACTTCATAAAATCGGAATATCGGTTTTTTTTGAAGCAAAGTTTGATAAGTCAGGTTCCGTAAAAACAGAGGTCGGGAAAGATTGGTTGATGAATCATGGCTTTGAAATCAGGAATGACAAGAACAGACGTAATTAGTCCTGAGACTTATTACATAAGACCTATGGTTAAAATATTAAACAATTATAGATATGAAATTTAGAGTATCGAGTACGCGCCTGTTAGTGCAATTACAGACGTTGAGCCGTGTTGTCAGTACAAAGAACACGTTGGCGATATTGAATGATTTTCTTTTCAATATTGAAGGGAATTATCTGACTATTACATCGTCAGATTCAGAAACTACGATGATAACAACTATAGAGATTGAAAATCTTGAGGGTGATGGTCGTTTTTGTGTTGGTGCGAGATTGTTGACAGATACGTTGAAAGAATTTTCGGAGCAGTTGTTAGAATTTACTATTGACAATGACAATCTTGGAATATTGTTGCGTTCGGATTATGGTGAATACAAGTTTGTGGGTGAGAATGCCGACCAGTATCCTAATATGCCTGAAGTGGAGGCAGAAAACCGTCAATTCAGTATTCCGGCATCCACATTGTTGAACGGCATAAACCGAACCATATTTGCTACGGCTGACGATGAGATTCGTCCTGTTATGAATGGTGTGGATATTGATTTGAACGAGCAGAGTGTTACTTTTGTGGCAACAGATGCACATAAACTTGTTCGCTACATCAGTAATTCAGCCCATTTGGATGAGCCGCACTCGTTTATTCTTCCAAAAAAGCCGGCAATGCTGCTGCGCAACATTCTGCCTAAAGAGGAGGATAATGTAGAAGTGACATTCGATTCCAAGAAAGTATGTTTCCAACTGCCGGCAACGACAGTGATATGTCTGCAGGTTGAAGGTCGTTATCCGAATTATAACACGGTTATCCCTCAAAGCAACAGTCATTGTGTCGTAGTTGACCGTTTGTCGCTTTTGAATGCTCTGCGCCGTGTGCAGGTGTTCTCCAACCAAGGCAACAGCCTTGTAAAATTAGCTCTGTCGGAAAACCAGATAGTTGTATCGGCTCAGGATATCAATTTCTCAACTTCGGCTGAAGAACGTGTCCCATGCCAATATAATCAAGAGCCGATGAACATAGGTTTCAAATCGGTGTTCCTTATTGAAATTCTTGCCAATATCGATGCTACAGATGTGCGTCTTGAGATTGAAGACCCGTCACGTGCCGGTCTGATCCTGCCTAATGAAGCTGTTGAAGGCGAGAGTCTGCTGATGCTTCTGATGCCGATGTTGTTGAACGACTGATTATATGAATCTTCAACTTAATCGTCCTATAGTTTTTTTTGACCTTGAGACAACCGGTTTGAATATCTCTTCAGACCGGATTGTTGAGTTCTCGTATATCAAGGTCTTTCCGACCGGTGAGGAGCAAAGCGGTACTTTTCGTTTGAACCCTGAGATGCATATCCCCGCAGCGGCAACAGCGGTGCACCATATCTCTGATGTTGATGTGGCAGACTGCCCGACGCTTCGTGATATGGCGCAGCGGATTTTAGACATATTTGCCGACAGCGATGTAGTCGGTTACAACAGCAACCATTTCGATGTCCCTATGCTTACCGAACAACTATCAATGATAGGTTATGATTTCAATGTTAATAGCCATAGATATGTTGACGTGCAGGCTATTTTCCATAAGAAAGAGCAGCGTACTTTGTCCGCTGCTTATCGTTTTTATTGCAATAGTGATTTGGAAGGGGCTCATTCTGCCAATGCAGATACCAAAGCCACTTACGAAGTGCTAAAAGCTCAATTAGACCGATACCCTGACCTGAAGAATACTGTTGATTTTCTGTCGGACTATACCTCAAAGAGTAATAAGGTCGATTTAGCGGGAAGAATAGTCAGAGACGAGCAAGGCAGGGAGCGTTTTTCGTTCGGGAAACATAAAGACCGCTTAGTTGAGGAGATTTTTGTTTCCGAACCCTCTTATTATGATTGGATGATGAAGGGGGAATTTCCGAATAATACCAAGCAGGTTATTACCGAGATATTCAACAGAGTCAAGCCCGGACGTGCTGAATATGCCGCTGCGCATGCAAAGGCTGCGACAGAGGCTAAAGCGTCCGCGATGCGCAATTCACTGCATGACCTTGCTGCCAAGTATCCCTCAAAATCAAATAGAAAATCTGATGGTCAGCAATCGCTGTTTTAACAATTAAGTTTCGATATGAGAAAATTAACCGAAAAAGAGATACTTCAGTTGAAGACTCAGAATTGCCATGCTGAAGATTGGGATAAAATCTTTGTTGCCGAGGGTTTTGAACCTTGTTATGTAGAGGATGTGCGTTTTTCCGGGGTTGTCAAGATGGGACGCTTCGATGCAGAATACAATCTGCCCGGCGGTTTCCGTGTACACAGCGGTATATACAAATCATCAATACACAACTGTGAGTTTGGTGATGACGTGCATATCTATAATGTTCACAACTATATGGCAAACTATCGTGTCGGTAACCGTACATGTATTGAAAATGTCAATTCTTTAGTTGTTGATGGGACAAGCACCTTCGGTAATGGGGTGCGTGTTCCGGTGATGAATGAAGGCGGCGGTCGCGAGATACCAATTTTTGACGGTCTGTCCGCCCATTTGGCATATGTGCTGACACTATATCGCCATCGTCCTGTTGTTATCGAACGACTGACGCAAATGATTGACGCTTATGCTAATCAGCAACGTTCAGATATGGGAAATATAGGTAACGATGTGCATATCATCAACTGTGGCAGCATAAAAAATGTCCGTATCGGTGATAATGCAAATATCGGCGGTGCATCTGTGCTGAAAAACGGCACTGTCAATTCCAACAGCCATGCGCCCGTGAAAATAGGGTCAGGAGTTAAATGCAATGATTTCATTATCTCGTCAGGTGTGGAAATAACCGACAGCACTTTGGTGAGCTGTTGTTTTATAGGTCAGGGATGTACCCTCGGCAAACATTATTCAGCTCTCGATTCGTTGTTTTTCTCTAACTGCCAGGGTATGCACGGTGAGGCCACCGCCATTTTTGCCGGACCATATACAGTGTCGCATCATAAATCATCGTTGCTTATAGCCGGAATGTTCTCTTTCTTGAATGCCGGTTCGGGAAGCAACCAGTCAAACCACATGTACAAACTCGGACCTATCCACCAAGGAGTGGCTGAGCGCGGGGCAAAGACTACATCAGACTCATATATCCTCTGGCCGGCAAAAATAGGCACTTTCACGCTTGTCATGGGTCGTCATACAAAACACCCGGACACATCCAATATGCCGTTTTCATACTTGATTGAAAATGCTACAGAGAGTTATCTTGTGCCCGCCGTCAATCTGCGTTCGGTAGGTACGGTGCGCGATGCCCAGAAATGGCCAAAACGTGACAACCGCAAAGACCCCGTCAAACTGGATCAGATAAATTATAACCTCCTGTCGCCTTATACTATTCAGAAAATGTGGCGCGGGCGCGAAATACTCAACGAGCTGCGCCAATTGTCAGGCGAAACAACCGAAGTTTATGCATATCAGAACTGTAAGATACGGCACTCATCGCTGAACAACGGTATCAAATTATATACAACAGGCATCCTCAAATTCTTAGGTAACTCGCTTATCTCCCGTCTCGGAAAAGCGGAGTGGAGTGATCTCAACGGGTTGCGGGAGGCATTGAAACGGGATTCTGATATAGGACTCGGAGAATGGATAGACTGCTCCGGACTAATTGCGCCCAAGAGTGAAATAATGAGCCTGCTCGATGATATACAGTCAGGTATTGTGGCATCATTGGGTGAAGTGCAACAACGGTTTATTGACATGTATAACCTTTACTATTCCTATGAATGGACGTGGGCATTGGACAAGTTGGAGCAGATATGGGGAAAGACTGTTGATCAGGTTACGCCGGATGACATCCGTAAGTCAATTAATGACTGGCAAAAGGCTGTTGTTGACTTAGATAATATGCTTTACGATGATGCCAAAAAGGAGTTTAATCTGAATGCTCATACAGGTTTCGGTGTTGACGGCGATGACGTGGAAAACTCTTTAGACTTTGAGAATGTGCGTGGTCGCTTTGAAAGCAATTCCTTTGTCCTTGCTGTTATCGAGCATATCAAAAAGAAAACAGCATTAGGCAACTCTATGCTCGAAAGATTAGAGGGTTTGAATATGTGAGGATTTTGATTGAGCAACCACCTCTGCCGAACCCCCAATCTCCTCACCCTCACCACAAAAAAAACAAGGAAAATAAAATAATCTTTTGCAATTCTGAAAAATTGTTGTATCTTTGCACCGTATTTCCACGCTGGAGGGCTTATGTCTTTTTTGGGTGGCAATACAGCCGATAATCATCTGATGGCGAAAGCGGTTAAATAGGTGCGAACCTTATCACCTCTATTTGTTTGATAATCTTTATCGGCAAGACATAAGAAAAGGCGTTTATTGACGCTGTTTGCGACATCTTGAAATCTTCGCAACATTTCGTACTTAGTCCAAGCAGTAACAATGAATGTCCTCGGGATATGTAATATCCATACCGCATGTAATAGCATGTGGTGTTTTTACATATTCAGCGTGGACTTCGGTTGTTTTTCTACTAAGTACGGGGATTGCGAAGCCCTCAAGATGCGTGAAGACAATATGGACTCCACGCTCATTTTTTATATGTCTATTTGTGCCAACACATGATTACTTAACCATCTTGCACCAAGAGTCCGGCAAGAACAAAACAAATTTACAATGATTAACTTACAAAAAGGACAGCGTATAGAAATCGCTTTGTCAAAAGTCGGTGTCGGCTTGGGATGGGACCCTAATGAGAGTACGGGGGTTGATTTCGATTTAGATGCTTCTGCTTTTATGCTCGGCTCTAATAAAAAACTTCCGCAAGACGAGTTTTTCGTGTTTTACAACAACCAAAAGTCACCTGACGGTGCAGTTGAGTCTTCCGGTGATGACCTAACCGGCGGTAATAGCGATGGTGGTGATGATGAAACGCTTACTGTTGATTTGAAGAAAGTGGATAAGCGTATTGAAGAAATTATCTTCACCGTTACTATTCACGAAGCCGAAGCACGTCATCAGAACTTCGGTCAGGTGCATAATTCCTATATTCGCATCTATAATGCCGTTACCAACGAAGAGATTGCCAAATATGACCTTGACGAAGACTTTTCCGTTGAAACAGCAGTCGAGTTTGGTCGTCTCTACAAACGCAATGGCGAATGGAAATTTGAAGCTATGGGCATCGGATATAAGGGTGGTCTGCAATACTTTGTCAATAAATATGTAGGATAACAAATGACTAACGCTATGCCCATTGATCTTAATAAAAACAACAATGCACCCTCTGATGAAGAGATTCAAGCTTGGGTTGATAAATTATATCAGTACACCATCAATCAGATGGTAAATAATGGTGTTTCTGCATCGCAAATGAAAACAGATCTTGTCACTCAAGGTTTAAGCCAAGATGATGCTGAGACTGTTGTAAGTAAGGTGCAAGAGATGATTAAACAAACCAAAAAGAAGAATGGTAAAAAAGACATGTTATATGGTGCGCTATAGTGCTTAGGTGGTATAGTCGTTACCGCTTTAACATATTCCGCTGCCTCAGGTGGAGGTACATACGTTGTTGCTTATGGAGCAATTTTTTGGGGAGCAATACAATTTATAAAAGGCTTAATAAATTCTATTTAATATGGCAATCAATTTAATTAAAGGAGAAAATAGAGTCCTTAATATCAATAAATTTCACATAGGACTTGGTTGGGATGTGAACGAAGGTGCATCTCAATATGATTTTGATTTAGATGTATCAGCATTTATGTTAAATCGAAACAAGAAAATGGTCAACGATAATTATCTTGTCTTTTATAATAGCGAAGACCCATATCGTGTAGCACCTGAAAATCTAACGGTTCCACAACATCCTGATGCTAAAAAATATCCTGCCTATACTGATGATGAAGGAAAATATCATTCCGAACTTGAACACTGGCGTGAAGCCACTCGTCCTATTTCACCTGATTGGTCTGTAATAGGTTCTATTGATGATACTAATGGCTTAACATCTGAAGATGGCGATGATGAAACTATGGATATCGACTTGTCGAAAGTAAATCAAGATGTTCAAGAAATCATAATTGCAGTAAGCATCTATGATTACATGAACCGAAAGCAAAACTTTGGTCAGGTAGAGCGTGCTTATGTGAGAATATTTAAGGATGGACAATCAGATAGTGAAGCCGAATATATTTATGACCTGACTGAAGATTTTTCCGCTTGCGCCTCTGTGGAATTTTGTCGGCTATATAGACATAATAATGAATGGAAAGTTCAAGCATTAGGAATAGGTCATAAAGGGGGACTCGAAGAATTGGTTAGTAAATACTCATAATTATGGCTATCAAATTAGAAAAATCAGGTGATTCCCATCGAATAAACCTGCAAAAAGGATCCAATACCTTTGGCGAAATTATCATTAATTTAGATTGGAGTAAGGGGGGATTTTTCAAAGAACTATTTGGAAATCCGATTGATTTGGATTTAGGATGCTTCTATGAGTTGAGAAATGGAAAAAAAACGCTCATTGATGGCTTACAGTTTTCACATGGTCGTGGAGGTAAACGAGATGAGATTACTCGTCAAGGTTGTTATACGCTTCCGCCATATATTTGGCATAAAGGCGATGACAGAGGCATAAAATCTGAATCAGGTGAAACAATTTTGGTTAATCCTAAAGGACTAAATGAAATTAAGCGTATCATTGTGTACACCTTTATATATGAGGGTGCTGCGCAATGGTCAGAAACTAATGCTGTTGTAAAAGTTAAAGTCCCTGAACAAGAAGAAATTATCGTAGAAATGGGCAAGCAATTTAGTCGCAAGAAATTTTGTGCAATTGCTCAATTAGACTTTGGATTAGACAACTCTATAACAGTCAAGAAACTTGTCACATTTCACAATGGACACTCTGATTGTGATAGACAATATAATTGGGGCTTTAACTATAAACCCGGTACTAAAGACTAACTATTTTTATAAATACTACCATGGCTATCAACTTAATAAAAGGTCAAAGAATCAACCTTGAGAAAACAAATGGTTCTAAACTCACCAACTTTTGTGTTGGTTGTAATTGGGGAGCAATAGTGCAAAAAACATTTTTCGGGCTATCCTCAAAAGTCATTGATGTCGATTTGGATTTATCCTGCTTGCTCTTTAATGCAAACGGAGATGCCATCGACCATATCTGGTCTCCGCTCTATAATTTGAGTAGAGCAGGTCTACCCAAAGGGAAACTCGATTCCAACGACAGAGCATTGCACCACACCGGCGATGACCTGACTGGCGACCAAGATGGCGATGATGGCTTGGATAACGAAATCATCACAGTTGATTTGAATCGTGTAAGTCCGCAAGTTAACTCTATCGTTTTCTTCCTTAATATCTATAACAACGACGATTATCAAGGCGACTTTTCCGGCATTCCTTATGCCTCTATTCGTATGTATGAAGGTACTCCTTCAAAGGTCAATTCAGTCTTTGCACAATATAATGTAGCAACCAGAACTGATTGTGTTGGAATGAGAGGACTCGTTATGGGCAAGCTTTATCGTCATAATGGAGAGTGGAAGTTTGCAGCTATCGGTGATGCTTTTGAAGACCGCTCTATTGTACTTACCATCGCTCGCGTCATGAAAGACTATTCAAAATAAACGAGACTGTTTATGCGTCGTCTACCCGTATATTTGATGTTAGATGTTTCTGGATCTATGCGTGGAGATCCCATAGAGGCTATCAAACAAGGTTTGCAAACTATGCTTGATACACTTCGTCAAGATCCTTACGCACTTGAAACAGTTTATATTAGTATCATCACCTTTAATAATGAGGTGCAGCAAATAGTGCCTCTAACTGAACTATATAAAATTCAAGTGGTTGATATAGAAGCTAAATTGGGTACTTATATAGGAAAAGCTTTGCGGTTCATTTCAAAACGCATTGACGAAGAAATACTCAAGAATACACCTGAAACTAAGGGCGATTGGAAACCAGTAGTATTCTTAATGACTGATGGTCGTTCAGGTGATAGCATTGCTAAGGCATTAAAGGAGATTGATATACATAAATTTGGTTTGGTAATAGCATGTGCTACTGGTAAAGAACCTAACATAGATGTGTTGAAACTTATAACAGAAAATGTTGTCCGTTTAAGCACATTGGATAGAGAAAGCATTGCATCATATTTCAAATGGATTTCACAATCCATTAGTTCAAATAGTGTGCATATAGCGGAAGAATACCACGGTATTGATATCATGGACGAACTTCCTCCGTTACCTCGCGAACTACAACTTGTATAAATTATCAATAAAAACTTTATTATCATAATAAAAACTTTATTATCATGAGACGATTACCTGTTTATCTCTTGCTCGACACATCGGGTTCGATGTACGGCGAGCCTATTGAGGCGGTCAAAACCGGCGTGCAAACACTTATTTCCTCATTGCGTAGCGACCCCTATGCTCTTGAAACAGCCTTCATCAGCATTATTACTTTCAACACATCTGCACAGCAGATAGTTCCTCTCACCGAACTTGCCGCCTTCCAACAGCCAAACATTGATGCAAGCGGTTGCACGGCAATGGGTGAAGCACTTTCACTTCTCGCTCAAAAGGTTGATTCGGAAGTTACCAAAACAACTGCCAAACAGAAAGGCGATTGGCGTCCTTTAGTCTTTATTCTTACCGATGGTGAGCCTACAGACGACTTGAATAAAGGTTTGTCTGCTTTCAAATCAAAGAAATTCGGAATGGTAGTGGCTTGTGCTGCCGGTATGGGTGCTAACACTAATACTCTTAAGCAGATTACTGAAAATGTCGTTCAACTGGACACGGCAGATTCAGAATCATTGAAAGCATACTTCAAATGGGTATCTGCTTCTATCAGCACAAGTTCCAAATCAGTTGAAGACACTGGCAGTGAAGCCACCACAATGAGTGAGTTACCACCTCCACCACCGGAAGTCAATATCGTCCTTTAAGTTTAACTCTCATTCCTAACGGCATGTATTGCTGTTAGGAATGAAATCCTAAATCATTATGAGACGACTTCCTGTATATATTCTAATTGACACATCGGGTTCAATGAAAGGTGAACCGATTGAATCTGTTAAGGTCGGTTTGGCTGATATGGTTGCCACACTCCGACAAGACCCGTACGCACTTGAAACAGTGTGGATGAGTATTATCACGTTCGACCGAGAGGTCAAGCAAATTCTACCACTTACAGCATTGGAAGATTTGCAACTTCCTGAAATAACAACCCCTGAATCAGGACCAACTCACACAGGTGCTGCTTTAGAACTTCTCTGCCATAAATATGATGAAGAAGTGAATATGGGTTCTACAGACCAAAAAGGAGACTGGATGCCACTCTTGTTCATACTTACTGATGGCAAGCCTTCTGACATTCAAGCCTACAATCAGACAATACCAAAACTTAAACAGCACTTATTTACCAATATCGTTGCTTGTGCAGCCGGTCCTTCAGCAAAGACTGAACCGCTCAAACAACTCACAGACAAAGTGTTCTCACTTGAAACAATGGACGGCACGACTTTCAGTAAGTTGTTCCAATGGGTATCACAACAAGTCGCAGGCGGAGGTAAAACTATGGGAGTGGCTGATTCTACCGAACTCCCGGACCCTCCGGCAGAATTAAATTTAGTAATCTAAACATTTATCTATTATGAGACGTTTGCCCGTATATTTTCTCGTGGATGTGTCGGAATCGATGGTCGGCGAGCCTATTCAACAAGTACAAGATGGGATGCGGACTATTATACAAGAATTACGCACCGACCCTTACGCACTTGAAACAGTGTATGTCAGCATTATAGCTTTCGCCGGTAAAGCTAAGCAGATTTCACCGCTTACCGAACTATTTAAGTTCTATCCACCGACATTCCCCATAGGAAGTGGAACGTCTATCGGCGTAGGGCTTAATTTCCTAATGGATAGTATCGACAGAGAAGTCGTAAAGACAACTCTGGAAAGCAAAGGTGATTGGAAACCTATAATTTTCCTGTTTACCGATGGAACACCCACAGACGATTATACAATGGCTTTTGACCGTTGGAATAAACATTATCGCAAACATTGTAACATCATTCCTATATCAATAGGCGATAATGCCGATTTGAGTATATTAAAGCAAATATCAGATAACGTCCTACAACTCAAAGACACTGACGAAAACGCATTCAAGGCATTCTTCAAGTGGGTAACTGCTTCCATTCGCACAACAAGTATGTCCGTAACCGATACTGGCGTAGATGAAGTTAAGTTAGCACCAATCGATGGCATCCATTTAGAGGAAGTACTACTTGACCCTATGGCATCAACTATAGATGAAAACTTCGCCATCGTTAGCGCACGGTGTCAAGAAACAAAAAAACTCTATCTGATAAAATATGCGAAACGAGGCAGAGTATCTAAAGAATTAGAACCTTATCGGGACTTGCCGGAAATCAAAGATGAGTTCAAATTGGTTGGAGCATATCCCGTTGTTGAAAAAGACTATGATGACTTATCAGGTTCGCTGATTACACATAGAATAATATCTACTGACAGTCTGTATGGTCGCCCGACATGTCCTTGCTGTGGTAATCAATATGGTATGGTTATTTGTGAGTGTGGCAGTATCTTTTGCGTAGGGGATAGTGGTAAAACAAAATGCCCATGGTGTGGTATGGAAGGAGAACTGACACTCGGTGATGGAAGTACTAATATAATAAGAGAAAGGGGGTAAATATGGATTTATTTGCATCTCTTATCGAAAAACTCAAAGCAGAATCAGAAGAACGCAAAAAAGCATTCCTCGATTTTGCATACGATAAACTCATAAAAGAATTTGACCAGTATCTTATGGATAAATATGTCGTAAAACAAAATGAGGTTAACCAATTAGCTATCACTATTCCGAACGCATCTGTAAAAAAGGAGTATTGCCAACAAATCCAACTACCAACAGACTTAGGGGAAATTGAGTTAATTGGACTAACAGAAGAGGAACATGGGTTATCAATAGTGAAACAAGAGGATGGGAAAACTTTTACAATAACGGGTACTCCTAAAATTGCAGGTACATTTGACCTCACTTTGCGTTTCAAATATGAATCGTTGCTGGCAGACCGTCCATATATTGAACGCAAGTTGCAAATCATAATCAATCCCGACCCTCGCCAAATTAGTGATGAACGTACCAAACCGACGGACTGGGAGGCTATTCCGGAACCAAAGTATTTTAAGGAAGATACTCAATGTGAGTATGTAAAAGTTGTGGCACTTGCCGATGGTACACCACAAAAAGATATGGTCGCTGCAAGCAAGCGTGGGCGTTCTCATGGATGGGATGCAAAACCTCGTGACGATCATTTCAAATTGAAATACATGGATAACGGTTGGTATATTATGGCAGTGGCAGATGGTGCAGGTTCTGCCAAATACTCACGTGAGGGTTCACGCATTGCTTGTGATACCGCTGTAGATTATATCCAAACGCAGTTGATTGATAATCCTAAATTTGAGGAAAATATCCACTTGTATGAGATGTCAAAAGATGATAGTGAAAGTGAAGCACGCAAATTGATAGGCGATGACATATACAAAATTGTTGGTACTGCGGCATATCGTGCACATGTTGCTATCAACAAAGAGGCACAAGAAAAAGGCGTTGCATCTAAACTATACGCTACAACTCTCTTGCTCACTATCTGCAAAAAATTCTCTTGCGGTTGGTTTATCGCTTCATTTTGGGTAGGAGATGGCGCCATTTGTCTCTATAATCAAAATGCGCACACTGCCAAACTTTTGGGAATCCCTGATGAGGGCGAGTTCGCAGGACAAACACGGTTCCTTACTATGCCGGAAATTTTCAAAGATGCGACTTCATTGTATCAACGCTTACGGTTCAACATCGTTCCGGAATTTACCGCCCTATTTCTCATGTCTGACGGCGTAAGCGACCCTATGTTTGAAACGGATGCAAACTTAAATAATCCGCAGAAATGGGACGAGTTATGGGATAATCTTCAACATAATGAAGATTCTCCTGTGCATCTTACAGATGACAATGAGGCTGCCGCAGAAGAATTGCTCAAATGGTTGGATTTTTGGGTGGCAGGACACCATGATGATAGAACAATCGCAATACTTTATTGATTATGTCACAAATCATTAAACTTACAGCAACCGATGGAACTCAAGTCGAGTTCTATGACGAAATAAAGGCGCAAGGTGGAGTTAAAGATGTGTATTTCAACCCGCAAAAAAAGTATGTGGTGGCTTTCTATCGTAAAGACTTAACCCCGCAAGATAAGGAACGACTGAAAACAATTGTAGGCAAATATCACGAGCGCATATTTGACCCTAACACAGGAGGAAATTATTGGCGTGATTTTCTTATCATGCCTGACCGTATGGTAGAGTGGAATGGAAAAATTGGTGTTACAGTTCCTTTCTATAGTTCAAAGTTTTTCTTTACAGGAGGTCCCTTTGACGGAAAAGAAAAAAATGGCAAATGGTTTGCTTCTGCCAAATTACGCAACCGTTTTTTGCCCGCCGACCAAAAGGGAACTTGGCTAACACACTTGCACATGTGCATCAAAATAGCGCGTGCAGTTCGCCGACTGCATGCTGCCGGACTAAGTCACTCCGATCTTTCATACAATAATGTTTTAGTTGACCCTATTACCGGAAATGCATGCATCATTGATGCGGACGAGTTGGTAGTTCCAGGGAAATTCCCACCCGGCGTTATTGGCACACCTGACTTTATCGCACCGGAAGTGATGGAAACAAAATCATTGCCGATTGGTGACCCAAAGAAAAGATTGCCAAGCATTGATACTGACAAACACGCTTTAGCTGTGATGATTTATATGTATTTACTGAATCGTCACCCATTGCGAGGAGGTAAGGTCTATTCTACTGACCCCGCCGAAGACGAAGAACTGTCAATGGGCAAAAATGCAACATTCATTGAACATCCGACAAACTCTATAAACCGTGTAAAAATTGCTGATTTAGAGAAAAGTCAGTTGCCGCAGGGAGACCCGTCAAAAATGCCTTATACTATTTGTGGACCATATCTCAAAGAACTTTTCGACAAAGCATTTATTGATGGCTTGCACGACCCGAGTAAACGACCGACTGCCGCAGAATGGGAAACGGCTCTTGTAAAAACAGCCGATTTGGTTCAACCGTGTCAGAACCCGAATTGTGATGCACATTGGTATGTATTCGATAATTCCCGAAAACCAAAATGTCCGTTCTGTGGCAGAGAGTACAAGGGACAATTGCCTGTACTGAATTTCTATTATAGTCCCGGCAAAGGTAAGTTTATGGACGCGAAATACCGCCTTATGGTTTACGACAAGCAAACGCTCTATATGTGGCATGTCAATCGTTTCATATCGGCTAACGAGAAAACATCTGATTCTGATAAAAAACCTGCCGGTGATTTCCATTTTCATAACAATCAATGGATACTTATCAACCGTCGACTGCCAAATATGTTTGAGATTCTGCCGGACGGAAATAAAAAACAAATCGCTATTGGACAGTTCGTCGCCCTCAAAGACGGCACCAAAGTCCTTCTCTCAACCGAAGACGGAGGAAGACTAATGATTGTTCAACTTGTAAACAACTAAATTTTATGGCTATCAAAGACCAATGCTAAAAATGTTGATTATGTACTACATCGTAAGAAATAATCAATCATTCGGACCCTATTCGATAGATGTCCTCGTTCAGTATGTTTCTAATGGACAAATACTGAAAAGCGATACTGCATATAACGACATTCTGCCTAATAAAAGAAAAACAGTTAGATATTTTCTCAAACAGGAACACCGCAAAGTTAAAATTAAACACAAAGGAAATTTATTAGCCCAACTGAAAGATATAGGTGGAGAACTTATATTCCCTAAGAGCCTCATCAGCAAACACCACTGGATTGCAGACAAACGACTTTTAGTACTTGCAATTATAGGACTAACACCGCTCTTGATTCTCCCGCTCATTCAAGCAATCGAAGTGGACTTGATAACATTTTATGCTATATCATTATATTTCGCTACTATCTGGGGAGTATTCTTCTACTACTTATTCAAAACGCCACAAGTAACTATAAAGCGTACCTTAGCCATCTTTTTTATTACACAGGGTTTTGTATTCCTATTCTTTGGTTTAGGTGCTAACTATGTAAATGTATTCTATTTCCTAAAAGGAAGTGAAAGTGGAAATATATTTATCCGATTGCTATTCTTCATATTTGCAGTAGGTATAACAGAAGAGTTCTCAAAACAAATACCCCTTTATATTACAATTCGCACAACAAAAGAGCCACTTATACCTCAAACTCTTGTTTACTATGGTCTAATGTCGGGTATAGCTTTTGGCGTATTTGAAGGTGTCGAATATCAAATGACTGTTAATTCTGAACTTGAATACAGCGCAGCATTTTTTATGAATATAGCACGCCTGACAAGTCTGCCATTCCTACATGCAGTATGGTGTGCCATAGGAGCATACTTTATTTCATTCGCACAACTATACCCCAAATATAGAAAATCGCTATACCTATTGAGTATTTGTATTCCGGCATTATTACACGGAATATATGATGCCATGGGGTACTTCATCGCTTTACCAACTACGATACTATCTATCTTGCTTTTGATGATTTATCTCAAGCAGGGAGTAAATATGCAATCAAAATTAAGAAACTAAAATAAGAACAATTAAACCAATAACATTATGTCACAACATCATTACACTGGCTTGACCGATAAAGAGGTATTGGACAGCCGCGCAAAGTATGGTCAGAACATTCTGACACCACCCGAAAAAGAAACTATTTGGGACCAAATCAAAGAAGTATGCAAACATTGGATAGCTATATCTATGTGCGTTTTACTCGTAGGTAGTATAGTCGCCGCAGGTCTGTTATATGCATCTATGGGAACACAAATATGGGTAATGCCCGCAATCATTGCCATTGCAACACTATTGATTTTGGTTGTAGGCTTCTTTGGCGGATTCGGCGACCCTTTGTTCAAAATCCTTATCACAGCCTTCGTTCTCTCAATGGGCATTTCAATCTATGAGTTCGAGTGGGTCGGAGCAGGTTATACCACATTTTTTGAACCTATAGGTATTATTGTGGCACTATTGCTTGCTACAGGGGTCGCATACTTCCTTGAAAGACAGAACGAAAAAACATTCCAGTCACTCAACGAAGTAAACGATGATACACTCGTGAAAGTCATTCGTAACTCCAATGTATGCCAAGTACCACGCAAAGATGTTGTTGTTGGGGACATTGTTATTCTTGAAACAGGTGAAGAAGTCCCCGCTGATTGTGAACTCAAAGAAGCACTAAATCTAATTGTAAACGAATCTTCACTTACAGGTGAACCGCAAGCCAATAAGACAACTAATTCTGCTGACTTTGATGCAGAAGCAACTTATCCAAGCAACCATATCCTCAAAGGTACTACTATCATTGAGGGCGATTGCATCGCAAAAGTCTTGAAGGTGGGAGATGCAACTGAAAGCGGTAAAGTATTCGAAGCTGCACAAGTAGATGAAGGTGACCCGACACCATTGAGTGAAAAACTCGACAACCTCGCAGACCTCATCACAAAAACATCTTATGTATTTGCCGGACTAATTATTGTCGGTCGAATGATTGCTTATTTCCTAATTGGAGACCATGCAAGCTTCGCAGATTCAGAAGGATGGATACAATTCGTTAGTTATTTGCTCAACACCATTATGATTGCCGTTACGCTTATCGTAGTAGCCGTTCCCGAAGGATTGCCTATGAGCGTAACACTTTCTCTTGCTTTCAGCATGCGCAAACTGATGAAACAAAACACCTTACCGCGTACTATGCACGCCTGCGAAACAATGGGCGCAACTTCTGTTATCTGCACCGACAAAACCGGCACACTCACACAAAACCAAATGCAAGTGGCGGAAATGCAAATTGAAGGCATGAAAGATAAAGCAATATATGAGATGATTGCAGCCAATACAACTGCAAACCTTGATTTCGCAGATAAGAATAAAATCAAAGCTATTGGTAATCCGACAGAAGGAGCATTACTCTTATGGCTTAATAAACAAGGTGCAAACTATCTTACTATTCGTGAGCAAGTTGAGATTATTGACCGTCTGCCATTTTCCACTGAAAACAAATATATGGCAACTATAATTGCATCAAAGGACTATGGCAAGCGTATTTATGTAAAAGGCGCACCCGAAATTCTGCTAACTTTGGCACATGCTTCGCAAGCTGTTTGCGACAAATATGAGGCACTGCTTACCGATTATCAAAACAAAGCCTATCGCACACTTGGTTTTGCATACGCTGACCTCAAAGAAGAAGATGATGTTATCAAAGATGGTAAACTGAATATAAAAACCTTGCAGTTTGTCGGAGTAGCAGCCATTTCTGACCCTGTTCGTGCAGAAGTACCTGCCGCAATCCGTGAATGCCTTGATGCCGGTATTCAAGTGAAGATTGTTACCGGTGACACTTTGGGTACTGCAAAAGAAATAGGACGACAAGTCGGCTTGTGGACAGAAACTGATTCTGACAAAAATATACTTACAGGAACAGAACTATCGATGCTTTCAGACGAGGCACTTAAAGAACGTATCGCTGATGTCAAGATTGTTAGTAGGGCGCGACCGACTGATAAAGAACGACTTGTTAAAGTGCTTAAACAACAAGACGAAGTTGTCGCTGTGACAGGTGACGGCACAAACGATGCCCCGGCCCTTAATGCTGCTAATGTAGGGCTATCAATGGGAGATGGTACAGCTGTAGCAAAAGAAGCATCTGATATGACTATCCTTGACAACTCATTCTCTACTATTGCCAATTCGGTTATGTGGGGACGCTCGCTATACAAGAATATCCAGCGTTTCATACTCTTCCAAATGACAATCAATGTCGCTGCATGTCTTATCGTCCTTATTGGTGCTTTTATAGGTACAGAATCACCACTTACAGTAACACAAATGCTTTGGGTGAACCTTATTATGGATACCTTCGCTGCCATCGCACTGGCTTCATTACCACCGACTCATGCCGTTATGAAAGACCGTCCACGCAAGGTTACTGATTCCATCATCAACAAACCAATGGCTAAAAGCATATTCGGTGTAGGCGGATTCTTTACGCTGTTATTACTCGGCATCCTCCTCTATTTCCAACATAACGACATTACCTCACTAACCTCTCTGACTCTAACTTGGAACACATACAACGGATTATCTGCATACGAATTAAGTCTGTTCTTTACTATCTTTGTAATGCTGCAATTCTGGAATATGTTTAATGCAAAAGCATTTATGACAAACAAGTCAGCATTTGCCGAATTGAAAAAATGCACAGGCTTCCTAATCATTGCAGGAGTTATTCTTGTCGGACAGATAATTATCGTTGAACTCGGAGGACAGATGTTCAACGTTACCCACCTCCATTGGCAAGACTGGCTCATAATAATCTGCTCAACATCACTTGTCCTATGGATAGGGGAAGCAGTTCGAGCCATAAAACGCAAACAAGCATGAAAACGGAAATAAATGGTGATTTCTTGTCACAATACATTTGACAACAATCACGACATTCAAACGAAAGGTAAAAAGAGCAGAAGCCACCAAATGCCTCTGCTTTTTTTTGTTCATCACAGCCTATAAAAAATACTTTCGCACAAACAAACTTACCCCGCTCCCCGCAAAAACAACACGCTTCGGGAACGTTTTTTTGTACCCTTGCATCAAAACCTGTAATTATCCGCAAAAATATTTTTGTATATTCAAAAAATCTTTTCCTGTTTTCCTCAAAGCGGCACCCAAATCAAGGTTTGGATGGGTAGATGATGTCGTATAGCTCCCG